>OBUO01000149.1_pt1 | contig 31630 bp, 47 predicted proteins | sample 1475861 | NCBI WGS metagenome assembly OBUO01 (sample SAMEA2579936, study PRJEB22360) | human gut metagenome | biome: human gut; feature: human-associated habitat; material: faeces | place: Denmark | collected 2008/2010
CCCCGGAGCGTCAAATATCGCCCATTTCCCCCTTCGGGTGAAATGTTCGCCATTGGCTCCGTGGTGTCGACACTGCGGCGCAAGCGCCTTGGTCGCTGTCTGTTCCCTCACGTTATTTTATTCCTCTATTCTTTATCTTTCCTTATCGGGAACCCTTTGTCCCTTCCGCAAGCGGAACGAACAATCAAGCCTGAAGGCTTGGTCTGTCACGCCGCGGGCATAGCCCTCGGCTAAAATCGAACCGCTTCGCTCTCGATTAATCACTATTTTATATAGATTTAACCTTGATATAACAGCTTTTCTAAAATTTTACACTTCTGCCGCTTTTTCATTTAAATAGATTTTTATATGTCTGAATTTTCTGATAATTTAATTTCTTATAATTTTGTAAACGTAATATCTAACCGCTCCTATCTCTTAAATAGCTTCCTATATTTCTATTCACGCGTTCTATTGTTATTTTATTATAATAATTAAATAACAATACTTTATAAAACACGAACTATTTATTGTTATTTCTATGATTAATGGCTTTATTGTTCGTTTTTATTATATTTGTATTCTTATGATATTCTTAATATTTACTATGTAACTTTCTTGATTACTTTCTTCTTCTCTTCACAAAAAAACGTTGTATGATTTTTCATACAACGCTTAATTTTTTACTTCGTATTTTTCTTTTGTTTCCTTTAATGTCTCTTGTGTGTAATTTATTGCTGTCTGTGCGATCGATTCCGTTAACAGTTGCGAAAAATTTATCCCTACTCTATTTCCCCAGTTATTGGCCCAACTTGGGATCGTTAGCGTCTTTTTTACTATAAAAACCATATCGTATCATTCGTTCTTTATATATATTATCCTTAGTTTTCGTTTCTTGTTTGATAATTTTTTTCGTGATAGCTGCTAAAAAATCTTTTCTTCTTTGTAAATGTTCTTCTGAAGATACCCTAATACCTTTTTGTTCACAACGTTTATTTGTTAATGATTTCTCTTTCCCCATCATAATAAACCTCATTTCTTTTTATCGTATACTTTTTTTATTGTCTTTATTTCTGTTTGTTCATTATGAGTTAATGTAGGAATATAATTGTCAATCAATATACTTAGCATTTCATCAACGCTTTTAACATCCATTACTGTAGTGAGTGCATTAATATAGTTAGAGTTATCCTGTGAGCATCGTATAGTAGTTGTCTTAGTGCTTCGTTTAGGTCTCTTAGTATTTTCTTCAGCGATTGTAAATACTGAATTTCTATCAAATGTATTTTGAGGTTTTGGACTTTCAGTTTTCTTTAATAAATTATTCTTTTTCAATAATTCACTCATGGTTATTACCTCTCTCTATTAATTCAGCTGTTACTTTATCGTAAAGTCTATGAACGTTCATATCATGAACATCAAATTTTTTATTTACCTCCGGATCAATAATACCCGTCATGTCGTATCTTTTTAACCTTTCCATATTTTTAACTATGTTTTCAAATAAATTGCTTTCTCCAAATGTTTCTTTAGCATTTTTTAAAACAGATTTATCTACAATAGCATTATTTTTCAAAAGGACAGGTAAAATCCCTAATATATCAAAATTTACTTCGTAATTATCCAACAGTTCTTGCATATACTGAATAAAGGCCTCTGCGCCTACAAAAGATCGTTCTTGCGTCTGCAATACTATTACAACATAATCAGATGCTAACATCGCAGAATCGGTAAATAAGCTTAGTGTAGGTGGAATGTCAAAAATTATATAATCATATTCTTTATCAAATTCTGATAGTAATTTTTTGAAATATAAGCCTCTTTCTTTTATTGAATCAGGAAACTTCTTCTCTAAATACAACGGATATGAAGTAAAATCTGCAAAACTTGGTAATAAAAATAGTTTATCGTTGATTTCTGTTACTATTTTTGACAAATTATTTTCAGCAATTGCAGTCATTAAAGTTGTTTCAAAATTCACTACAATATCTTTTTGATTCTGAACTGTTAAAAGCAACATTGCTGTTGCATTAGCTTGTGGGTCTAAATCAACTAATAGAGTTTTATACCCTTTCTTAGCTAAATGATATGCTACCATTGTGCTATTCGTAGTTTTCCCAGTACCACCTTTAAAATTCCCGAAAGTTATTTTCTTAGCCAAAATCTACACTCCTTTTTAATCTACATATTTTTTTTATCTACATTTATAATACTATTAAATAAATTCAGTGTCAACAAAACTCATCTACAAATCTACAAATCTACATGTAGATATATCTACAAATCTACAAATCTACATGTAGATACGTCTACAAACAAAAAACCTTATATATCAACATTTAGTTGGCTATTTATTGATACATCTACAAATCTACATGTAGATACGTCTACAAATCTACATGTAGATACGTCTACAAATCTACATGTTTTTATAGCCTATTCCAATCTTATGTTTTTTTCTATAGACTACTGAATATAAAGAACAATTACATATAAGTCTAGGAATCGGAGGGGTTAACATGAGTACGAATCAAAATGAGTTACAAGATAAATTAGCAGTAGAAGGTGTAAATGCAAATGGCTATGGTGTAATGCCTAAGCTTGTAATGCAAGATAAACGATTAACGATCGAAGCAAAATCAATCTATGCTTATATCGTTAGTTTTGCTGGCGCAGGAAGTACAGCATTTCCTAGCTTACGGAAAATTTTAGAGGACTTACGGATTAGTGAAAAGCGTTTCTACAAACATCGTAAATTGTTAATTGACTGTAACTATATTTCTGTTACTCAAATTCGTAATGAGAAAAAAGAAATCATCAAAAATTTATACACGTTAATCTCTAATCCGAAAATTGAAGAAGAAGTACAAGATGAGGGTATCCGTCAAAATGACTGTGACCCTATCCCCCAATTTGACGGATACCCTATCAGTCAAAACGACCGACATAAAAGTAACAGTCTTAAAATTAACAATATAAAAGATGATGATGATATTAATAGCGCATGCGAAGGCAAATTAACTAATGAAAATTTCTCTAGCTATTCAAAACAAAAGAGCGTAGACGGTACTTTGACAGTTCGAGAACAATTAACAACTGTACTCAAAGGAAAAGACTACTTAGCTCCATTGGCTGTTTCTTTGCTTGCTGCTGGCATATCTGATGCAGACTGCTTAGAGATTATACAGTTCATTGTTACTTTACCAGTCATTAATGAAGAAGTATCAGACCTGGTTAATGCACAAATACGTGCGAACGAAACAGAAGCTAAAACAAACGGTCTTACTAGCTATAAGGCTTATTTCATTACAGGTTTAAAACAAAAGCTAGAAAATGCCGATATTTTTGTTCAAGAGACAAATATTGTGAATCCTGATACAATTAAACCGTTACCAACTGTTACCATGCATAATTGGGTTTAATTTTTTGAATGGAGGAGGAAAGAAAATGAAAGAAGAACAAAACAGAGTTGAGAAAACCAAAAGAAAAAAAAGGACCAAAACGGCCATCTTGATAATTTTATTTTTACTTGTTATAGGCGGAGGAGCGTTTGCATTAGTAAATAGCAAAAATTTATTTTCAAATCATACTGCTAAAAGTAAACATGTGAGTATTTCTAGCGAGACCAAAGAATCTAAAAGTAAATCAAGTACATCATCTAGCTATGTAAGTAACAGTGATGAGAGTAAAACAGAAGTAGACACAACGGATTTATCAAATGAACAAGTTGTAGAATGGATAAATTATGTAGTAGATAATTGGGAGAAAGCACACAATATTGCTTGGCCATATACTGTTGATCGGTTAAATGATTTAAACGGGCGAGATAGTAATTCAATTTATTATAGTGTTAGATTTCAAAATCCCAAATATCCCATGATGATATTACGAATTAATCCAGAAGGAATCATGGAATTTGAAACAAACACAGTAGACGGAACTAAAAATAAGAATTATGAATATAAAGTTTTATCTAAAAACTATAAAGATATCAGTTTGATTAATGATTTAGATGCTTCTGAATTAAGTAAAATATCGCAACAAACAGAGCAATCATCTAATAATAGTTCTGGATATAGTTCATTAAACATCAATCAAAGAATTAGTTTAATGGCACGATTACATGACAAAATTGATTTTCAAGATTTTGTCAATATCACTTATAATATAACTGAACTCCCTGATGGAACTCAAAATGTTGTAATTAGAAATTATGGGCTTCATGCTCACACAGAAACAATTGCCTACAAAGTAGATAAAGCTACTATAAATCCAAGCTCGTTTCCAAGCGATCAGATAACTACAAAAAATGACTTGTTCAAAATATACGAACAAGACAAAGATAAGTATAATGAATTGGCAACTAAAGTTAGTTATGATTCTTCTTTAGAATTTTCACAAAATAATTAATCAAAAAAATATATCTTATTGAGTTTTATACTCAATAAGATATATTTTTTATTTTACGACTTTTCCGATTATATATATTTCATCAGTTTCTGAAGTATAAAAATCTGGAAACAAGCGGTTGCCATCTTTATCAACATCGGTATTAAAAGAAACAAAGCGTAGTCTGTCTTTTTCTTTATAGATACGTTTGATAAATGCGTTTCCGTTAATTTCAACACATCCTATCATACCCTGCTCTATTTCAGATTGTTTTCTAACAAAAATTATTTGTCCATCTTCATATGTTGGATACATGCTGTCGCCAGATACACGGAATGCTAAATCATAATCTTTCGGAATATCATTTTCAGGAATCTCTATTGTTTCTATAGGTTGACATTTATCATAATTAATTGTTCCATATCCAGCGGTCATAATCCCATATAAATATACAGATTTTTTGACTGGCAAAGATATAACATTGTTTTTTTCTTGTTTTTGTTCCTGTAGCTGCTGCTTTGCAGAGTTTAGGACAACTAATTTTCTATCAGAATTTAATTGGTTAAGGATAGTTGTAATTCTTGAAATTATATCTGAATCTTCATTACTTAAATTAAGCAAATCCTCTGGTTTCATATTTAGTCCATCAGCAATTTTAATTATATTTTCGACTTTAGCATTCATGATTCCACGTTGGAGAATTGATCTAACAGTTGTGTATGGTAATCCAATTTCTATTGAGAACGCATTAACATTTCCAAATTTTAATTCAATCAATTTTTTTAAACGATCTTCTAAGTTCATGTGATCACCTCCTGAAAGTATAGTACCATACGAAAAATCGTATAACAAGAGATAAATCCATTGACAATATACGAAAAATCGTATATTGTTTAATTAAACAATATTTAGCGTTTATTTTTTTATAGCGATATACGAAAATTCGTACAAAAGGAGTGACTTTTATGTTAGATAATTTAGAAAAAGCTAGACAAGAAAAAAATATATCATTAGTTTCTATGGCGGCTGTATTAGGTGTTAAATATCAAACACTTAGAGAAAAGATAAATGGAACTTCTGAATTTAAATTTAAAGAAGCTCTAATAATCCAAGAAGAATTTTTTCCAGAATATGAGATTAAATTTTTATTTAAAAAATAAGTTTGGAGGGATTAGTATGTCAAAAGAAAAACTAGATTTTATTTTAGAAGTATTTCCACATGTTCAAAAAATTTTACCATTTGCTACAGAAGATAATTTAGAAAAATTATTTGAACAAGCAAAGCAACGTTTAGAAGTTGAATTAATGGAAATTCAATTTGAATAAATAGGAGATGACAATGAAATTTTTAGACTTATTTGCAGGTATTGGTGGTTTCCGTTTGGGTATGGAATCAGCCGATCATGAATGCATAGGTTTTTGTGAAATAGATAAGTTCGCACGAACTAGCTATAAAGCAATCCATGACACAACAGGAGAGGTGGAAATGCATGACATCACAACAATATCAGATGAATTTATTCGAGGAATCGGAAGTGTTGACGTTATCTGTGGAGGATTTCCGTGTCAAGCTTTCTCGATTGCAGGAAAACGAAAAGGTTTCGAAGATACTCGAGGAACTCTCTTCTTTGAAATTGCAAGGTTCGCATCTATTCTCAGACCACGCTATTTATTCCTTGAGAACGTCAAAGGATTACTTAACCACGAAGGAGGGGCTACGTTCGAGACAATCCTCAGAGCCTTGGATGAACTCGGGTATGATGTGGAATGGCAAGTGCTTAACTCTAAAGACTACGTACCACAGAACAGGGAGCGAGTATTCATTATCGGACATCTTAGAGGAGAACGTACCAGAAAAGTATTTCCTTTCGAGAGAGATGATCAATCGGTTGTTAAGTTATCAAGACAACAAAGTTCAGTCAATACAATCACTGCAAGATATGGAGAAGCCACAGGAGTTGGATCGTACATTGTTGAAGGTAAACAGCAGAAGAAAATAGCAATTCCTGTACTAACTCCAGATAGACTTGAAAAACGACAAAATGGTCGAAGATTTAAAGAAAACGGTGAAGAAATGTTTACACTAACCGCCCAAGATAGACATGGAATAATGATAGCTGGAAATCTTCCAGGTAATCACGAACAAAATTCAAGAGTTTATAAAACAAAGGGAATTGCTCCTACTTTATCAACTATGCAAGGCGGAGGGCAGGAACCAAAAATCATTGTCAAAGAAGCTACTGCTAAAGGTTATGCCGAAGCTTTACCAGGCGATTCTGTAAATATTAGCCATCCTAATTCAAATACAAGAAGAGGGAGAGTAGGCAAGGGGATTGCTAACACCTTATTAACAGGTGAAGAACAAGCCGTTGTAACTAATAATTTTAGAATTCGTAAACTAACACCTCGTGAATGTTGGAGGCTTCAAGGATTTCCTGACTGGGCGTTTGATAAAGCAAAAGAAGTAAATAGCGATAGTCAATTATATAAGCAAGCAGGAAACAGTGTAACAGTGCCGGTCATTGCTGATATTGCCAGTAGATTAGAAAGAGAGGGAATTTAATGTCTGAAAAAATTAGAACAGCCTGTAATAACATTTATGATTTTAAAGTTGTAGAAGAAGATGGTGTTAACAAAGTAAGCACTCCAAGTATGAATTTACCAAAAGTAGTAAAGGAACGAATCATGTTTTTTAGAAAATATCTTGATGATGGGATGACTTTTACAGGATGTCTACGGATGGTTATGGCAGTAGAAGATGAAACAGAGTTAAAAATGGATTTTGAAGCTGGCGCATACGAAGATTACTTACCAGCAACTGAAGAATTTAAACAGTGGCGTGACGAATTTGCATTATCGCAATTACACGAAATGGAAATTGCTGTTGCCTTAATTTATGGGTTAGGGGAGTAAGCGGAATGAAACCAGCGAAACTAAGCTTTTTAGATTTAGCGTTAATTATTGAGGGTATTTATTATGGTACAGAAGATGTAGATATATGTGAAATTGAAGACTTGCTAGAATATTTGCACGATAACGGACATATGGCTGCCGTTTTAAATACTTTTGAGGAGGAAGTAGAATGAAACAATTTAACATTGAATTAGTAAGACGTGACAAAGTCAAAGTGGAGCTTGATCCAAATTTTTTCAACGAGGAATGGTTTAAAGAATTCCGCCAGTTCTTTTATGACTATGAAACTTTAGAAGAAATAGCAGAGTATATCACGTTTAATGTTGTGCATAATAACGAAACTTTCATCGATGGTATTGGTATACCTTTGAGAAATGGAAAACGGCCATATTGGCTAAAGAAAGATGAAGAAGTAAACGGGCACGTAAACGTTATTTATAACAGTTATGATACTGAAATCGAATATGACTAGGAGGAGCAGCGATGGAAAATTATGATCCAAATATCCGATGGGGAACTCATACAATTAAAGTGAGTTTCCAACAATGGGACTACAAAGGATTTATTATTTTTGAAAAAGGTGGAAATTGTAAAGGATTAGATATCTTAGAACTAGGTGAAGATGATTTATATGATGTGAAATTTAAAGAAAATCCAATCAATTTCAGATTGCTTAGTGCAGATGCTGACTGCGAAGATTGGTTCGCTATGACTTTAAAAAATGATAAAGAAGAACTGTTGGTTGAAGATGAATGGTATTGTTTGAAAGATTATATTGTAGGTGTTGAGATTGTTGATTTTGTTGAGAATGAATAAACAAGAAATGGAAGAATCCAATTTTTTGGATGAATATAAAAAAGCTGGTTGGAAACTATGTTCAAGAATTCTTGGCATAAAAGAAGAGGAGACAACAACAATGAATAAACAAGAATTGATTGGTATTTTAGAAGGTTTAGAAGGTGATTCATTCATCGAAAAGTACAACGAAGGATATGATCAAGCAGTTCGTGACTGTTTGATTGCAGCAAAACAACTAGACGAACCGAAAAAAGTCATATTTTCGCATGAAGAAAAATTTGTAGCTGATTGGCTTAATGATTTAAGAGGTCAAATCAGTAATGTTAAGTTAAATTCTGGTGCTGTTTTCATGACGTTCATCGGCAGACAGTTAGAGCGGTACTATGATGAAGAATACTCGTTTTTAACTGAAAAAATAGAGAGCTGGCTTACAGTTCCAAAAAATAAAGTTAAACTAATGAGCGCCATTGACAACGGCTACGAAGTCGAGAAAGAGCAATTGTATTATGTGAAATTTGATATTTTGTATTTACAGAAGTATTTAGTTAAAAATGTTGAGACGGATCAATTCTATTTATCTAACAATGAAAAAGTTGTCGGTAACTACGAGCAAGTAAGATTCACTGAACAAGAAATCAAATCAATTGATGAGCGTTACTGGACGTTTGCTGTGAAGGTGGAGGAAGCGGAATGAAACTATATCGATATGAAAGTTCAAAAAATACTGGGCATTGGACAGAAAGTAAAGGACAGGCAAATAAAGAATTCGAAGAGGAAAAAGACTACCTAATGGCTGATGAGCCTGATGATTTGATATGTGAACTGGAAGATGAATCTCAAGAGGTGAAACAGGCTATATTAATGCATGATCCAGACTGTTTAGATGAAAACCCAAGAGAAGATGGCTATGACTTTGATTATTATGCTGCTTGGTCTGATGATATAGCGAAACGTAAGGAGGAAGCGGAATGAATAAAGAACAGAGCTTGATTATTTGGAATCAAAATGGATCTACAATGAAATTTGAAAAAGTGGAAAATTTTGACGTAGCTTTTGATGGAGAAATCTCATTTAACTATTTTGGAGTTAGTACTAAAAAAAGGCGTAAAGCAACGTTCTACACTAAAAATATTGCTGGTTATGCTTTGGAGATGGATTATGCTTAATGAGCATATGTGGTGATACTAAATAAAATTCCAAAAAGGAGAAAAGCAAGTATATGAAAAATATACAACCTTACTTTTCTCATGATAGCAATGCACGAAATTCTGATGAGTTAATTCCAGTACGCATGAAATTTGGTGCAGAAGGTTATGGCGTGTATTTTATGTTGTTAGAACGATTAAGGGAAGAAGGAAACTACACGAGTATCAAAGATTATAATACGATAGCCTTTGATCTTCGTGTAGATACTTCAATCATTAAATCAGTTATTGAAGACTTTGGGTTATTTTCCTTCACCGAAGACGGTGAGTGCTTTTACTCCGAAGGCTTAAATAAACGAATGGCCTTTATGGAAGAAAAATCAAAAAAACGTTCTGAAGCAGGTAAAAAAGGCGCTGAAAAACGCTGGTCACAAAATCAAAATGAGTCAAATGCTATGAATGAGGAAAATAAAAATATAGCAAAAAAATGGCAAACGGATAGCAATGCTATAGCAAAGCCATCAAAAAAAAATAGCAAACCTAAAAATGCTAATGCGATTGCTACCGAAAAAAATAGCAATAAAATAAAAGAAAATAAAAACAAAGAAAATAAAATAAAAACAAAAGAAACTGCTGCTTATTCTAGTGTAGATAAGACAAAAGATAGTAAAGCTGTTTCCTACTGGTTAACTCAAGTCCACCCAGCAGAAGCACCAACGATTATGGAATCGATTAATTTTTGGGTAGAAGATTTTGGAGGATATGACGAAATTGTTATATTGGCCATTGATGAAATGTTGAAAAATGGGGCTAAGAGCTATAACTATTTGGATACCATTCTAAAATCTTGGGAAACAAAAAAACTAGATACACCTGAAAAGGTGAAAAAACATTTATCTGGTTATTACAACAAGCGCAAGAATGATAATAACCAAAAAGGTGGGAGTATGAGTGACTGGGACGAATTACTTTGAGTATTTATCACAAGTGCATGAAATAGACGAACGTTGCGAGATTCACGGTACTCGATTAAAAGTTTTTAAAGACTTTGAACCGTTTTGTCTAGCTTGTAGGGAAGAATGTATCAGGGAAGAAGAACAAAAGAGATTCGAACAAGCTTTTGACAGGAAGAAGCGACGGACTACACAAGAGGTTCTTTTAAAGGACAGCGTTTATACTGATTCAACACTGCAATCCGCTTGCTTTGAAAATTACCATGCGAAACCAGGTACTGAAGCAGAACAGGCCAAAGAATTTGCTATAAATCAAGCAAGGGAGTATTACCGATTACGTTTAGAAAATAATAAATCAATTGAGCAAGATCAAGAAGAGCAACAGCCAGCATTTACTACGGTCTTTAGTGGACCAGTTGGCGTTGGAAAAAGTCATTTAGCAATGAGTATTTTAAAAAAATTGAATGAATATAACGATTTGAGTTACTCGTGTTTATTTTTCAGTCTGGATCAATTATTGCGACGTATTCGAAATAGTTATGACGATGAAAGTGAGTATCTAACTGAAGCACGAGCGGTACAACTGGCGCTAGACGCTGATTATTTTGTACTTGATGATTTAGGAGCAGAGGTAGGAAGCATTGAAACGAATAAGCGAGCTACTGACTTTATGATTCGGGTATTAAATGCAATCGTTGATGGTCGCCAAGGAAAAGGATTGATTGTTACAACGAATCTAACAAACTTACAGATTCAAGCAATTTATGGGCATCGGATTTACAGTCGTTTATTTGCAAACTCAAAAAATCATTTGTTTATTTTCAATGACGAACGACAAACACCAGACTATCGATTAATGGGCGGTGAAAAAAATGTGTAAGTGGTGTAATGACAAACGAGTGGTACAAGAATTTGATTCACTTTTTGGCATTTTAAAGGTTAAACCTTGTCCTGTTTGTAATCAAATAGTCAATAATTACGAATCTCAAAAGGACGGTGACCTATTAAATGACAGACAATTTTTGGATGCTCCAGGGAAATCAATTGAAAAAATGGCGAGATAGAAGAAATCTAACACAAAAACAATTAGCCATGAAAATAGGTTGTCAACGTATGACGATTAGCAGGATAGAACAAGAAAAGCAAAAACCATCGTTAGAATTAGCCTATTCTTTAGCAAATGCTTTAGATTTAAAGATAGAAGACCTCTTTTTATTTGAAAACAAGGAGCGTGAAAATGTGTGATCACTGAAAATTATATTCATTCAGAAGGAAGAAGATTCGATGTACCGATTAAAAGAAAACGGACAAAAAGTAATGTAAAAGTTGGCGGCATTTATTGGTGTTCTGTAAAACCGTTTCAAGGTAAGATACGTGCGGAATGTTTAACAATTTACGATAACTCGGCATTAGTAAAAATTATCGTATGTGAAAAAGAAGCCGATGAAGCGTTACAAGTTCAATTAAATCACCTAACTGTGGTTAGCTTAAAAAATATGAAAGGCGTGTAATAAATGAGTAAGCAAAAGAGAAAGTCGTTAGCTTCTGATTACCCTTATAAGCGCATCAAAGAGGTTGCAAGGCGTCATGGGTATAAATGTCTTAGTAACGTAAAAGAATGGGACTGTGGCCGTTTTGAGGCGTTTGACTGGCATATTGGAAAAGTAATCTTAGTAGACTTAAAGGAAGTGAGTGTGAGTGAATGGAATCCAATGACAAAAGAGTGGGATCAACAATAGAATTAGCGCCAGAACAAGAGAACATGATTCGTGTATGTACCCGCCAATACATGGATGATACAAATAATTATCCTAGAGCATGGTCTGATCGGAAAGACGCTGTTATTACCAAGTATAAACCTGTCTATCGTCTAATGGAGAAATACCCTGAGCCAGCAATGATTCAACGAATCGGCAATATAATTGTGGACGAATGGCGCAAGTATGAATAACCTTTTTTCGAAAAAGAGTTATTCTGTTATAATTAACAAAAAGAAGTAAGGAACAGGAGAATAACCCATGGCAAAATTCCAGAATGTATTTAAAGAAGCAAGTCGACGCATGAAAAATTTCCAAGCTCGTGGCTTTATTCCATCAGGTTCTAAGTATGTTTTCCAAGATTTTGTCAATGAAGTATCGGCAGAGAACAGAGGAGAAAACTACACAGGTGCTTATACAAAGAATGCATATAATCAAGCCTATGGATCAAATATAGATTACGATTCGTCAGAAACTTTTCAAGAGATTCAACAAGGTCGAAATGAAAAACTCGTTCAAATTTACCAAAAAGAATTACTAGAAATTTATCATACGAATGATTTCTATGATATGGCATCTGATTACGGAAATGGCCGAGGAGGAGGTTTTTCACCTTCTGAAGTAATGAATATCGATACTCTTGAAGGACTAATTGATAATGCAAGCGAAGCTATGAATGTAGAGCCTTATCTATTTAGAAATAAAGTAGGGCGTAATAGAAGTGAAGAATCTAGTATGATGGACACATATCAAAACCAATTCATCGAAGAGTTAGGTCGTTTAATCGATGAAATGAGCGAACAAAAAATGAAATATAAATACTAAAGGTTAGGTGGAACTTATGAGCAATGAGGTAATGAAATCTGATGCATTTCAAACAAAAGTAAAAACAATGTTAGGGTTAACTTATTTAACACGTGCCATATTAGATGGATTTAACGGAAACCACTACATTTTGAAAGACATCTATGTAAATTCTACTAAAAATACTTCGCAAATCCATTACCTTGGATGGGATGATCCACAAAAAATACCTTTTTATCCTGATACAGATAGTTATCGTGGAGCAACTTCAGGAAGTAAGTACAATAAAGAGTTACTTGTTCCTAATGAACGAATGATTGAATATGATTTTGCTGAAGCATATACAAATATCATGAGAAACTATAAACTGCCATCGAATGTATACCTAGAAAATGTGCGTTTTGATAAAGAAAAATTATTAGAGCGGTTAGCTAGTTATGATAAACCTCAACCATACAAAGAATTATCAACGTTCGTTTTTGTAAAAGTTGCCATTGAAGCAATTGCAAAAGAAAGTACGTATACTGCTTTTGGTTCACATTTTCAACAATATCGAAAAAATCTTAGTCGTACATTAACAGTTACTGAAATTGAATTAAAGTTAATTATGGATTTTTATGATGTAAAAGCATTAGAAATACTAGAAACGTATACTTTCCGAACACGTAAAGGCCTGTTAGAAGATTATTTTGAAAAAATTGATCGACTAAAAGAGGATGAAGAAACCAAATTCTTTTATAAAATGTTACGGAACAAAATTTATGGAACGATTGGTAAACGAGAATTGTCTACTCACGAAGCAAAAATATTTAAGTTTCCAATGTATAATCGTGCGTTTTCTTCAATGGTAGCTGGCGTGTTTAGAGATAGAATCGCACGCTACGAACAAAAGTATGTAGATAGTGAATATGGACTTGTATTAATTAAAACAGACGGCTTGTATTTTAAAAAAGAAGTTCCTGAATTTGAAGCATTAAACAAAAAAGGGATTGTAAAGAAAAAAGTACATGTTATTACAGACCATGATGTGAAAAATTAAAAAAGAAATAAAAAGCGAAGCAGCCAAGCTTTGCTTTTTTGATAGAGAGGTGAAAAGAATGGAGAAAAATAAATATGAAACGGAAGAAGGTTATTTAAATGTGCCAATCATATGGGAAGAAGTGGAGCAATTCGCTTTTTTAGTTGGCGCACGAAATGTAGGTAAAACTTATGGATTCTTAAATTTTTCAATCAAACGAGGATTAGATACTATTTTAGAATGTTTTGATTTTTCTACACTACAGGAATTTAAAAAATTACCTACTTTGATGGAGGCAGAATTTCAATTTTTATTTTTACGCCGATATATTACACAAGCTAAGTCTGCCAGTAGAAATTTAGTATTGGCTGATTTTTATCAACCATTTTTAGATAAGTTGCCTGAAGAAGTAAAAAAACAATATGAAGTATTTGTAGAATATCAGGGATCGTCAGAAGAACCTAGAGAAATACTATTAGTTTTTAGAAATAAGGAACTAAAAAAAGATAAAAAATGTATTAAATTAGGTTATCTTGGTGCGGTAAGTATGGCAGAAAAATTTAGAGGGCCAGGTCTGCCAAAAGTAAAAGTAATATTATTGGATGAATTTCAATCGAAAAAAAATTGGGATTATTTACCAAATGAACCTGTAGAGCTAGAAGATATTTATGAATCCGTTGGGCGTTTAAGATGTGGAACTGGAGATATTAAAGTGATTGCATTAGGGAATTCAGGGACAATTTTAAATCCTTATTTTGATTATTATGGATATGACGAATTCACGGAGGTTAAAACAGTAAAGCGTGAAGGAGAAGTTCTTTTTTATCACTTACCCAATAAAGCAAAAAGAAGCGAGCAATCTAAAAATTTATTTAAAGGATCAGCATATGGTAAATATTCATTAGATAATGATTTTGCGGACAATCAGTTATTTAATGTCATTCGTTTAAAAGAAGCAAAAGCACCTCGAAAATGTCTATATAATATTTTCTTTGGGGAAACATATATCGGTGTCTGGAGAACAGGAGACTATAAAATTCTAATTAGTCGTGTAAGTGATCCAGATAAATTAGATATTGTTGATCGGACACCTATAGAAGAACAAGTGTTAGATCAACAAGTATACAGGGTACTTTCAGATAAATTACAAAACAAACAACTTTATTTTGATTCGCCAGAATTGAGGTTAATTGCTGAAAAACACTTGCGCAAATATATTTATAATTCGGCGAGTGAATGGGAAACCTTTTAACAAATAAAAAAACCACTCTATCAAAATTAGAGTGGTTTTTATGTTGTCAAGAGGTAAAAATGAGCGAAGTATGTCGCATTGATGAGCGATGTACGTCGCTTTTTGATTTTTTCAAAAGAAAACATGCTAAACTTCACTTGAAATTTAAAAACTGGTGAAGTAAAAAAACTAAATTTGAAGGGAGGGTAGGAAATGTTCAGTAAAGAAGATATGTTAACCTATGAAAAATTTAATAAAAATATACGAATGTTTCCTAACTTCTCGCTTGATTATGTTTATGGGAAAATCAATATATTTTATGACTTTCATAAAGATAAACAAGGTAAAAATACAAACTATAATCGTGAGTTGCTTTTTTCAATAAGTACCCTTAAACCTTTTAGAATTATAGCTCCAGCAGGGTATCGCTTAATTCAATTTAAAAGTGTTCCGAATTTTGAAAAAATTGAAACATTAGCAATTAAATTATCAAGGACACCAATTAGCTTTCGTGGTGAAATTCCTTTAAATCATTCAAATGGTGACTTAGAATCTGGTGTTCTTGTTAGAGTTAACAGTTTAGAAGAAATTCTAAAGCCTAGAAAAGATAAAGCATATATTTTACCTAATGGAGAAATGTATATTCTTGATAATGAGGGAAAGCAACTTATTAAAATAGGCGGTAGTGATGGGAATATTGACTTAACGAAGTATGCGAAAAAACCAGAAGATATTGATATCATGGACCCGCAACTAAAGGCATTCATTGAAGAAGTCATAAAAGAGTAGGAGTGATTGGTAGTGAATGATGTAACTAAATTAACAAAAGCAGTAAAAAAATTATTTGATAAAATAGCAAATTTTGTAACGAAAGAAGAATTACAAAGTTATGCAAAAAAAACTGATATTCCAAATACAGATAATTTTGTAACAAAAACACAGCTTGAATCTGATTTAACGAAATATGCGAAAAAACCAGAAGATGTATCGATTACAGATGCAGAATTAAATCAATGGCTTGAAGAATTCATACAATAAGAAAGGCCTGATATAAGTGAACGATGTGTTGAGGTTAGCAAAAGCAGTAAGAAAAATAAATACAATTTTTTCTACGTTTAAAGATAGTATTTATACCAAAAATGAAGCAGACAATAAATTCATAGACCAAGAGTTGATGGAAAATGGATTGTATGTAATTAAAAATAAAAATATTGAAAATATGAATGATGCTATTCAACCAGGTGTTTATTCAATTTCAGCTACAGGAGTTGAAAATAAACCTTTACCTAACTCTGGTTCTCTATTCGTCAATAAAGACTCAGGAGGAATCAGACAGTTCTTTCAGACGGAGAGAACAATTTTTATCCGACAATTCGGGGGAATTCCTCCGTCCTGGACGGATTGGAAAGAATTAGGCTTACAAGGTCCAAAAGGTGATACTGGTCCAATTGGTCCACAGGGACCAAAGGGAGATACACCTGATATAAGTAATTTAGTAACAAAAACACAGTATACAAATGATTTAAATAAAAAGATTGATAAAACAGCATTTAATGCTATAGGGCAACATATTTCTTTTAACGGAATCACTATACACATTCAAAAATCAAATACAGTTGTTACATGTAATGTCGAAGGAATCTTTAAAAAAGGGAAAGCCAACGGATGGCATGAGGTGTCGACAAGAGCAGAAACAAGTTATAGACCAGTTAACATGATTATTAAAGTACCTTTAACAATAAATATAGGGAATACCATTCAAATAAATAAGTATGCAGCATTACAAATAGAAACATCTGGTCGAATCATGATTCGAGTTTATGGACTTCAAAATGACGATGTAGAGATTGGAGGGAGTGCAACATGGATAAGATAAAAATATGGATTACAGTGGACGAAAATCAAATGCTTGCGGACTATTCACTTGCTGCTAAGGAAAATTATATTGAAATTGAAGTAACTGAAGAGCCGAAAGATTATTTGAATTGGGGATTACGCAATGGCAAATTAGTTCATTATCCTGATGATTTAAATGATTTAACAAACAATAGAATAACTTCTTTTGTCGGAAATGTAATGTTGAACTTTGCAGTTATTTCATGGGCGTTGTCCTATATACCGTTAATCGGAAAAATCGTTCTAGATTATCCTAAATATACTGATATTCAGTACGAATACGAACTACTTGGATTGACTGATGATAATATGGAAACATTTGTTAAATTTAAACGTATCACAGAAAAACAATATAAAGAAATAACAGGAAAAACTTATCATGAAAATGAAAGTTAGTAGGAGGATATCATGGAAAAATATTTTAATACGGTTGCAATGACATTTGGTGTATTTGGAGGAGTTGTTGTCAGCTATTTGGGAGGCATGGACGCTATTTTACATGCGATTTTATTTTTAGTAGTGATTGACTATATCACTGGATTAGCTAAGGCATGGAAACAAAAGAAAATTTCAAGTGAAGTAGGTTTTATTGGTCTGCTGAAGAAAATTATGATTTTTGTAGTGATTGCCGTAGCGGTAGAAATTGAAAAATTAACCAATAACAATATTCCTTTAAGAGAAGTAGTTATTATGTTCTATATTGCTAATGAAGGAATATCTTTATTGGAAAATATATCAGAATTTGTACCGCTTCCTGATAAATTAAAGGATTACTTTATACAAATCAGAGATAGTAACGAAAGAGGTGAAAATAATGACATTGAACGTCATTGATATTTCTAGTTGGCAGACAGGTATTAATTTAGGAAAAGATGGTGTTCCTGCTGATGGGGTTGTTATTAAAGCTACAGGAGGAACTGGATATGTTAACCCTGATTGTGATCGAGCATTTCAAGAAGCAATTAAAAGTGGTAAAAAAGTAGCGGTCTATCATTATGCACATGAAATCGGCTTTCAAGGAACAGCTGAACAAGAAGCGGAATTCTTTTTACAAAATGTAGCTGGATATATTGGAAAAGCGATTCTTATCCTAGATTGGGAAAGTGACAATAAACATGATGTAGCATGGGCAAAGCGTTGGTTAGATACTGTTTATGAAAAAACAGGAATTAAACCATTATTTTATACGTATACACACATGGTTAATAATTATGATTTTTCTAGTATTGGAAATGCTGATTATGGGTTATGGATTGCAAATTATCTAAGTGACAAACCACAAGGATATAGTCAACCAGCACCGCCTATCAGTAATGGGTTTCCTTTAACAGTGATGTATCAATATACATCAAGTGGGAAATTACCTGGCTGGGGTGGATACCTGGATTTAAATGTATTTTATGGAACGCTTGAAGACTGGGACTTATATGCAACAGGAAGTAAGCGTCCAGAAAAAGAAAATGAAGAAATAAATAATAATAAAAAGGAAGTGGCAACTATGCATTGTATTTATGAACGACCAATGAGAGATGGAAAACCAAATAATGATAATGGAAACACGTGGGGGAAATATTATTGTAATGGCGTTAATTGCCGTCATATCCCATATGAAGATAACGTTAAGTTATTGAAAGAACTATACAAAAAGAACAATGGACACGAAATGCCTGTTTATACAAAAGAAGATTGGACTATCTATGCACCGTGGTATAAACGATTAGAAGAAATGTTTCCAGTTGTTTAATTCTTGTTATTAATTAAAGGAGAGTGACACAAATTGTCTAGCTACACTATCGAACTAGGATTCTTATTAAGAGGGTTTTCAGATATTAATGAAAATCCTATGATGTACGCCTCTCCTTTTTCTATTATTGAGAACTCCCGAGAGAATTTTTTTAAGGCTTTAGGAAGATATCCTTTTAAAATTTGGGGAGATGAGCGGGACCAGGCGTTTAAAGAAGAATTTGAAAGAATGTTTTTAGAATACTTTTATATGAAAGAAATAGGATTTCAAACACCAGCCGCTTTCTATTTAGAATTAGGTAATTTTCTTCGTAGAAAAATGCCGATTTATTGTAATCATTGGCGTTATCTCTTAGAAGAAATGTACGTAACTAGTACAGGTAACAGTCAAGGAAGTACTACTAATGGAGATAGTAGAGTAATTGATTCTAAAGGCCATTCTGAAACGAACGGAAAGACTGAAAGTGATAGTAATACTAAAAGTGTAACAAAAGGAGCAAATACAGATTTGCCCGATACCCAATTAGACCTTGATGTTAGCAATTTAGATTATGCATCACAGGCAAATAAAACTGAATCAACTACTGATACAAAAACTACAGGGAAATCCAATAGTATAACAGACAGCGAAGATCATACGATAAATAAAGGTAGTTCTTCTGGTAATTCTATTACAGATACATTTGGAAGAAATAAAGATGTGTTTGATATTTATAAACAATGGATTGATAGTGGCTATGATCTATTTACACCACTTTTTCATGATTGCTTAAAAGAACAAATCTTTATGCCACTACTCTAGGAAGTGATTTTTATGAAACGTTTGTTAATTAATGAATGGCGATTATTGTCAAAAGAAGAGCAAGAAAAATATCACTATGTTAGTGATAAAGAGGGGTGCTATTTTTGCGAAACACCACCTGAAGAAAATCAAACAGAAGAAATTGATGATTTTGAAAAAATAATGAATAGCAAAGGGGAATAAAGAAATGGGAGACGTAGAAAAAACACCAGAAGAATTAGCAAAAGAAGAAAAACTAGCCGAATTTTTAGGCGAAGAAGTGAAAAAGGATGTTGAAGAAGAAAATCCAACTGATCCAGTTGATCCAATCGAGGAAGAACCTACTCCAGCAGTTATTAAAAAATTAAATCCTTTTGAATTTGTATACACACAAGAAGGAAATGTTCTGATGAGCGATGAAACGTATCAGAAAATTATGGCTAAATTTTTTTAGTAATGAAAATTGAAAATAACCTGTAGAGGAGGTGAGGACAATGTCTGTATATGAAGGAACAAAAGGAATGCTACAAAAATTCCAAAATAATATATTTGAAAGAGTTAATCAATTACTAAAAGACAGAGATGGAAAAATTGAAAAAAACGCCTCCGATATCCTTTCTAATGCAAAACAAGCCAGCCAAGACTTAGATAAGCTAAAGAAAGAAACAGAGGCGCAAATCAAACAACTATCAGATCAAGTGACAGCTGCTACTGATAATACTAATGAATTAAAAAAACAATTGCAAGAAGCAATTAAACGTATAGAAGTTTTAGAAGGAAAAACAACATCTTAAAAAAAGAATGGAGAATGAATCATGGAAGAAACAAAAGAATTAATTGAAGAAGCAGTTGAAGAGCAAAAACAAGATGCGACAAATACAACGTATGCAGAAGATGATGGTCAAGAAGAAGTAGTTGAACCAGCTGAAACTAATGAACCAGAATCTTTTGAACAGACTGAAGGCGACGTTGTTCCAGTAGAAGAACCAAAAGAAGAATGGCAAGAAGATGCTAATCAAAATCAACAAGAAATTGAATCAGATATTCCAGAAGAAGTTGGAACAGGAGCTTTTTCTAAAGCACGTAATGCGTGGGCTAATGGCTGGGGGGCTTAATCATGAATTTAGATACTACCCAACAAAAAGTTGCGGTACTTGAAGCGCTAGATAATATGTCGGTGTTTCTATCAAACAATAAAGAACATATGGAGCCTTCACAGTTAGCGCAGTTAATTATTGATCAAGAAGAATTAACAGAAAAAACACGTGTACTTTTCCTAGAAGAAAAGAATTTAGATTCTGTACTGGAGAAACTAACGAATGAGGTTAATAACCAAGAAGAATTGATTAATAAACAAAAACGTTTGTTAGAAGCTACAGAAGCTGAACTGGAAGAAAGAACACCTGACGACGAATATAAAGGAGTGATTGCTAATGTTTAAGGCAGAACTACCTAAATTTTTTACCGTCGAATCAACTGATCAATATTTTGTTGACGATGTAAACAAATTATTTGGATATAAAACCCATGAATCTTTTGAAGGTGAGAGCCTGAAAGAATTTATGGATGTATCCAATACATTGGAAGATCGTCTATTAGAATTCAATAACATCATCAACCAAAAATTGTCTCATTACAATGATTTAAAAAAATCCTTTGAAAAGAATAATGAGCAATTACGAGAATTAAATGATCAAATTTGTGTGGCCAAAGTAGAAAAGAAAACTTTTGGGCATAAAACATTAGCTGAAACATATGGAGAAGGCGAAATTAAACCAGACCTTGTTGATCTAATTAAAAAAGAAGAGGAGTAGAAAATTATGAATGGATTTAAAAACTTAGGTGTTACCGCACCAGAATTTGTTAACACAGTTAGAGAAGTATTACCAGAACCTTATCGCAGCAATTTGCCTATTGCTAAAGCAGGACAGAAAGATTTTTCAGCTATTGGGGATGTTCTTGCTGAAGATGATCACTTTGCAAGTTTATGGCATAAAAATGCCATTAAAATGGTAATGAAAATCTTGCAACGAGACAATAAAATTGTTAATCCTTTATCCGAATTTGAAGGGGAATTAATTACATCAGGTGAATACATTGAGGATATGATTTTAGATATTGCTGAAACATTCCAATTTGACCCTTCAGCAGCTGAAAAACGATTGTTTGAACGCCGACCACCCGAATTGAAAGCAGTAATTCATAATCATAAGCGTGATGTTTCAAATGTACGTACGATTCAAGACACGTTAATTACGGATATTTTCCAAAGTGAAGCAGGTTTAGATCGTTATGTTATTCAAGTAACACAATCAATGCTTTCAGGTAATGAACAAGAAAAATACTATGAAACAAAAGCTTTGATTTCAACTGCTATTCGTAAGGGCTTAATGCGTGTCATCGACTTAGGGAATAAAGTGACATCAAAAGACTTACAAAAAGCGATTTTACGGCATTCAAAACGAATGGTTCACCCTGGACGATTCTATAATATGGGAAATGTAGGACAACCTAATAATATGGGACGTACTGGAATCAGTATCCAGGCAGATCGCCAAGAATTACGTATGCTATTACCTGTTGATACATCTGTTGATTTGAATGTTGACTTCTTTGCTAGTGCGTTCCAGTTAGATGCAGTACAAAGTGGATTGGCTATTAAAGAAGTAGATGCTTTCCCAAGTATTTATGAATATACAAAAGATCACACGATTACAAATATTGATATGGCAAGTGGTTTCTTCAATGACTTTAACTATAAAGTCGGTGATGTTGTTCCAAAAGGAGCACAAGCAAAACCAGAAGCGTATGAATATGCGAAAGAAAACGGATTAGATGATATTGAACTAGTCTTTGATGCTTCACGTATTCAAGCGGTTATCTTAGACCGTCGCGCATTAGTGATTAATCCAATGTTAGAAACAACATTGGCATCACAACCAAACTCATTAGGACGTTATGTTCAAATTATTTTACAAGATAAAGAACTATTTTCTTATAGTCCATTTATGCCTGCTTGTGTAATCATGTCTGATGCTCCAGATGATTGTAATTCGCAGTGTGAAAAAAAAGTCAAAGATGTAACTGTTGATGGTAAAAGCGTAGTTGGTGAAAATGGGGTGGCTGATATTCCATACACTGAAGACGTGACAAAAGCAACTGATGAAGTTGTAAAAAATGAAGAAAAAGAAGCCGATACAAAACCAGACGAAAAGAAAAACAGTAAGTAAAACGGCTGAAAAAATAAAGAAAAAAGGCCGCTAAATTTAAATTAGCGGCCTTTTATTTTAGGAGAGATATTATGGAAAACCAGTTATTTGAAGATACATGGGGATACCAAACAGGTTTAGCCTCTTCATACAACAACGTGATAGGAAATAGAAGAGACTTGCTACAAGGTGTTGGAACTAGTTCTACAACTACTGGAGATAATCTGGGAAATAATTATGTACAATTCGAAGCAATACAAACATTTATACTAATTAGACAAATTAAAGATATGCTGATCAATTTATTTAAGTATGAAAATATGCCGCCTACGTTAAATACAGCTCAATTAGAAACTATGCTCCGTCAAATGGGTGGAGGGGTTTGTGTAGGTAAAGACGAATTAGGAGACCTAGTGATTTTAGGAAGAGCAGACGAATTAGGGTATAACCTATATGGGAATGTTATCCCTAGTCTTTTTGACGGTAATAATAATTTTTTACAAAGTAAAAAGGTTATTACTAACAGAAATTTAAAAGGCGATTATGTCGTTTTTTATAACAAGCAAAGCTTTAATGATTTTTATGCTACTGATTATGATATCGTCGAACACTATGCGAAACAATTAGCAACTATTAAAGCAACAGAAAGAATGAATATTATGCAAATGCGTAGTCCATATATTTTGAAAGGTAAAAAAAACGGCCAAGTCGGACAAGTATTACAAAGTAAAATTCAAAAAGGTGACTTGTTTTTAGAGGTAGAAGAGGGTTCAGATATTACAGATAAAATTGAAAAACTAGATTTAAATGTAACAGATAGGACACCGTCACTACAAAATGCCTATCGGAATACATTTAATGAAATGCTGACGTTATTTGGTATCTATAATAACCCAGAACAAAAGAAGGAACGAATGATCGATAGAGAAGCAAGTTCAAACAATCATGTTATTGAAGGAATGGGGGACATTTACTTTAATGCTCGTCAACATGCGGTTGATTTATTGAACCTCGCTTTTGGTACAGATATCAAAGTTCAGTGGAATAGCACAGTAGCATCAATGTTTAGAGATTTAGGACAAAAACAAGGATAGGGGAGCAAAATTATGTCAATTTCAGAAGAAAATAAAAAGAAAATAAGTGAACTATCAGGCGCACAAAGCCCAACACCACAAACACAAAAGCAATTGCACAGTTTACTTCACCGATTTAATTATCATTTTCCCCAACTAAATTGGTGGGGAAATACACCAATTGAACCTACAGGGGCTGGCTTAACTTATGCTGAATCAATTACTTGGATTCAAAATATGATTCACCATTTATCAGATTGGGCTGGTGGAATGAATGAAGAACTACAAAAATTACAAAAAGATTTAGCTGATTTAAACATTATTATTCAATTTGAATTAGCAAGTCAATTACCTGAAGTTATTCAAGAATATGATTTATTTGATTTGATTGTAACAGGTAATAATGAACGAGTTTCCTTGGTAACAACACAATCAAGCACAACTAAAAAAGAAGAGTCTGTATTTTGTTACGCTTTTCGGACAGAATATGGATTTATTGAAGCAACCAAAACAAAACAAACTAGTTCAGAAGCAGGTTGTGAAGGGAATTTTACAACATGGACAATTAATGTATCTGAACGAGATGGCGGAAATATATTAAATTATGAATTTGGAGTAACAAATATTCCTAGCAAAGTAAATCGTGTATGGATTATTAACCGATCAGGAAACAAAATGGATGGGGACAAAGAAGTCTTTTATATTTTTGAAGGCGAAATTAAACGAGCACGATTTAATAAAAAAACAATTTCAAGAGGTAAACAAGGAACACTGAATTTTGAAAAATTAAATATTAATTATGATGCATACTGGATTGTCAACGTATTTAAACGAGTGCCTACAAAGCGTAATTTGTTACATTATATGACACTGGATTATAAAGTTTATGAATATGACTTAGAAACAGGAAACGAAAAGCTATTGTACCAAATTCCTGTAGCAAATCAAGATATTTTTGATCCAATTAATGATGTCATTGAAGGGAAAAGTACCATTTGGGCAGTTACGTATAAAGGCGTAGAAACAAGAGAGCCTGATGTAATGAAAGGTCTTTGCTTTGAACCTTGTTTTGATGGGGTAGAAATGTATGATACATGGGAAACACCAAAAGAAATTAAGTTTACTCATGAGAATATTTTGGGAATTACGCCTGCGAATATGTATCAAGACTATATCAATCAAGAAGAGTTAGAAGGAGACAAGTCATTGTTGAGTTGCTTTATTCTATCTTCAAAAATGAAAGAAACACCTTATACATTAAGTGTTTATGAATTAAATCCTCGAAAATTTGATAATAGTATTATCTCTAAAAATTTAGATAAATATTTCAAAGATGTAGTGCTAAAAGATTTATATAACAATGAATCACTGATTGAATATCAAGGATATTTTTCATATAACGTTACGGACCGTATTAAAAATTTTATTGATGCACCAGCTTTACTATTAGAAGATACGGAGTTTTCAAAAGCGGGTGTACAAATTGTTTTAGAAAACTCTGAATTTATACCAGAAGGCAACCTAAGAACGTTCTGGCAACGTTTGAAGGTATTAAGCTTAATGGAAAATAAAAAGCCGTACATGCGCATTTTTGAGCGTGTGGTGCAACAAATGATTACTACAAATGGGATGATTCGTAATAAGGCAGGACGTTGGCAAGAACAGTCTATACCAACAACAAGTGAAAAATTAAATCCTTCAGTTGCTGGTAAGTTCGACTATCTTTCTTTAGCAGGTACAAAGAAAACTTATAATGCTAAGGATTTCGAGGAAACATTCTCAGATACACCTCTAAAAACCTATAAATATTATGGATTACCATTAGATAAAAATCATCCGTTGCTTAAAAAGTTGGAAGAAAAAAATACAATTATTTCGGTAACCAAAGGGACGGTTAATGAAAAAACAGCAAATCAATATGAGACAGTAATTAAATTAACTATCCAAGATGAATATGCAGAAATCCAATTTAGAAGATTAATGCGTTTTGATTATAAAGATTTTGATTCCAAAGTAGGGGGTCGCTCCAAAGCAACATATATTAGTCCGTGGGCATATGTCTACTACACTGTAAGAGATGATTCGGCACCTGATGATTATGAAAAAAATCCGAATCAAGGGATTGATCAAAAGTTTTTGGATATCATTAACAAGATTTATGAAACGATTAATAACTTGGATAAAAAATATGAAAAGATTACCAATAATCTTAATCAAAAAATCGATAATATTGATAAGAAATATGAAAATATTACAAATCAATTGAAAAAAGATATCCAAAATATTAATAACCAACTGAAACAAAATAATGTAGCAATGGAAAAAGTTTTAAATAACTTGAAAAACATGTCTGGTATTTGGGTTCAAACAGGTGATACGGTCCTTGAAGGTGACTTTAAGAAAGATACTGGGATTGCTGGAGGAAATATTAGTGCCTTTGGTCAAGATGAAAGTCATTATATCCGTACAGGTAAGAATCGAAATAACGACTTGATGGGCGGTGTTTAGAAATGGCATGGCAAAATGTTTATGGTAGTTGGAAACACGATCCAGGAGTAAAAGGGGACGTTATTATGGCAGGAGGGCCAGGTTGGAATAAATTTCCAGGACGCCCTCCTGGTTCTCCTGCTCCATATGGAAAAGGAGTAAGTGTTGTAACAGTAAAAAAAGACACATATCGATTTAAATTATCTCTAGTTGCATATGCAATTTCAGTGACGACAGGAGAGTATTTTGTTAGTTCTTATAAAGGTGGTCCCAATGCGGATTATCAATGGATAATAAAAGCTGCAATTAGTTACGATCAAACAACTGATCCTGCAAAAGCAAAATATCAAAATTTATTTCAAGAGAATTTCAAAACAATGTATCACGGCGGAGAACCATTGTATGGCAATACTAATTGGCATACAAAAGCGTATGAAAAAGAAACATCTAATACATTTACTGCAACAAGTAAAGATGTATGGATTCGTATTGAGATTTATGGAGAACCAGCGGTCACACCATTATATGCATACTTTAAGCTGGCATCAGCATTTGAAGAGTTTAGACCGTGGGCGATTCGAAAAAATAATCAATGGAATAGTTTAGATAAAGAAACAGGATTCTTCAAAAAACGAAAAAATAGTAAGTGGGAAGATATTCCTAAAATGTCTTATGAAGATGCAGGAAAAGATAATAAAGGAACGTCACGTATTAGAAAAGATGGAGTATGGAAAGGTCAAGGCAAAATTGGAAATTAAGGAAGTGAACTTAATGGATCGTCATTTAACGGAAATTGTATTATTTAAAAATACTCCTCTTAATGATTTTCAAAATACTATTCATTTTAAATCAGATGAGGATAGAGACAATTATTTTCTTAAAGAAAACCATTTTAAAAAAATAAATTTTGATACGGGTTTTAATTTCGTGAGAGATCGTCTGCAAATTAAAGCACCGATTGAATATGCAAAATGTGATGGTGTCAACTATTGTACTTTTATATCTTCACGTGATAATAAACGGTACTATGCTTTCGTGATGTCTTATCAATACATTAATGAAAAAGTTACTAGATTGAATTTAATAATTGATGTGGTTATGACGTTTACGCAAGGTAAAACATTGAATACATTGAAAAATATCCATGTTATTAGAGAGCATTTAAATCGATCAGACTATATAAAATATTTACCATTATTGAGAACTAATGGAGATATATTAAATACAACAACAAAAGCATATGTTCAAACTAAATTAAAGTCGTTTAAATCCTACTTTGTTGTTTTTCAGAGTTCAGTTGATTTATCAAAAGAATTCGGAACTGTAGATGCGCCCAAAATGGAAACATCACAAGGAAATCAATATGACAATATGACTAGCCCAGTAAATCTTTATGCGATTCATTATGAATACTTTAATGGATTAATGAAAATTTTAGCTCCGTATCCGTGGATTACGCAGAACATTCAATTACTCATGATGATACCTGACGATTTTATAAACTTAGAAGATTTGGTAACTGTTAAAGCAAAAGAATTTAATTATGAAAACCTGAAAACGTTCAAGAAAGGTGGGAAATCCCTTAACAAAGAACTTGATGGAATTAACTATTCTATTAATGAATTATGTAATATATATGGAATTGACCATAATGAGGAAAAACATTTGTTAAGAACAGGATACACAACAGCAGAAATTTATAGTTGGGATGGTCAAAGGATTTTATTAGATAACGCATTTTTAGATGAAAACACTGGCATTAAATTCAGAGCGAAAACATCTATTGGTTATGAGAATAAGATTGCACTTTACCCAATTAATTATAAAACAACGGAAAAAGAAAAAGCTGTTAAAAACTCAAAAGGTGAAATTCTGATTGATAAAGGTTCATTTTTGAATGACGCAATCATTTACGACAATTTCACAGAATTACCTATTTTAATCGATAATTATCGACTATCAAAAGCAAGTAATGCGTACAGTAGACAATTAGCGGAGGACAGATTGCCATCCAACCGAATAAATTCAACTGTTAAAGATATTACGTCTGGGAATCTATTAGGTAATATGCAATCGGGTAATTTACAAGGAACACAAGGAAGTTTCTATAATGCTGTAAATCTATTAAGCGATTTAAAACCACAATCAGTTTTATCAAAATTCGAAAATGAATACGAATTTTATAGAAATCAACGAGCAGAGTTCGCAGATATGGCATTAAAAGCACCGACAATAACAAATCAAAGTCCTGGTACTGCTTTTCAAATGGCTAATGAAATAAATGGTCTTACTATAAAACTTTCTGCACCTTCAGAACAAGAATTTGCTAAAGTAAAAAAATATTACAAGATGTTTGGATATGAAATTGAAGAAGATGGAAAACAAATAAGTGATATTGAAAGTATGACTATTTGTAATTTTTTACAAATTAGAGGTAATTACAAGATACACGGAGTTGATGTAGCTTTGATGGAGCAACTAAAAGCACAATTGGAAAATGGTGTGCGTTTTTGGCATAACAATAATACTAGCAATCCTATGGAACAAGATATCCAAAAAAACAAAATGAGGTGAAAATATGCCGCTATTAAATTATGATCAGCAATATGATTATCTAAACAAGCTAGTGCAAGCGTGTAAAAAGGCAGGCATACCTAAGGAAACAACAATAGCTTTGGCAATTAATGCAGCTCATGAATCTTATTTAAACCCATGGACAATTGAAGGAGCTATTAATCCTGGCCCTCCTTTGGGTGCGAACGGTTGGGATGATGGAGCTTCTGGAGGAGGTCTTTGGCAATGGACGCCATTTGCTGGCAAAATAACATTGGGCGATTTTGATGGACAAGTAGCTTTTATGATTTCTTATAAGCAACAATGGGATATAACTGGATCGTGGTTTAGAGCGGCAGGACTACCAGACCCTACTCCTAAAATAGAGAATTTTGACCAATTTTTATATAACCAGCTTGGTTATGATTCTGTAGCTCTAACAAAAGCTTTTATAGGCTACTGGGAAAGGCCAGCGTATAACCCTGGTACTATTAGATATAACACAGCTCAGGAAGAAGTCGCAGAAATTGAACCTTTGGTTAATAAGTATTGGGGAAATACTGGGAATGAAAAACCTAGTGAAGGTTCTCCAGGTGGTGGAGGTTCTGGTAGCAAGAATCCTGAAAAGCCAGATAAAGAAGATATACCAAATGATAATGTAGGGTTATCTGATGCGATTAAAAGCATAGTAAACGAATTCCTAAAAAAATATGATGATGCTATGAAGAAACAAGTCTATATGATGGATGGCGATAAAAATACTTATTCAAATTCGAGTGTTAAAGTAATGAAAACATACAACAATTTGATGACTGTTAAAATGACGAATAATTTTATAGAATCTCTAAAAAAATTAATGGATGAAAGTAAACAACCATCTAACAAACCACCTTCTCCGCCACCAGAAACAAAACCAGATAATCCGCCAAACAATCCTCCCGATGAACCTCCTAAGAATATGGATGGTATTTATAATTGGGCATTAAATAATTTAGGCCAAACTTTTAACTATCCAGCGGCTCATCCAGGAGCAGGTCCTCAATGTGTAGACTTAATTAAAGCTTTATCAGAATTTTATCTTCCAGGCAATCCATTAGCTCCTGCATTAAGTTACGGTAATGCGCAAGACATATATTCACATGATCTTCCTGCTGGTTGGGAACACGTGCAAGGAGATATAGGTAATGATGATAATGCAAAAAAAATATGGGATTCATTACCAAATGGAGCGATAGTATTTTGGCTATATTCTGAATATGGACATGTGGGAATAAAAGCTGGTAATAATGGGCTAGATACAATTAACCAAAATTATAACGGCACTCCATACGTTACTCGTGATGATATTTGGTATTGGCAACACGTTTTAGGCGCTGGATTTTTGGGTGCGTGGATTACTAAATAATATTATAACTAACATAAATATTAGTAGAAAATAATAAAAAGAACCTTATTCTATTTTTATAGAAAGGTTCTTTTTTTGAAAACAAGCTAAAAACTAGATAAACCACTTGACGATACGTGCTTACACGTATATAATAATAAATGTAAGGAGGTAGTCGCGAATGCCACTTACCGGAAAGCAAATGCTAAAGCTCTTAAAAAATAATGGTTGGATTGAACGAAGACAAGAAGGCTCACATCATCACTTATACAAAGATGGCGTAAGAATTACAGTACCAGTTCATGGAAATCAAGATTTAGGAAAAGGGCTAGAGCGAAAAATCTTAAAAGATGCAGGGCTAAAAAAATAGCCCTCGTCTTTCAAGAGAAGGAGGGAACATCATGTCATTACAAACATCTTTGAAAGTCGCTTATCCTGCTATTTTTCATCCAGAAGAGGGTGGAGGATACTTTATTGAATTTCCAGATGTTCAAGGAGCGTATACAGGTATAAATGAAAATGATATAGCCTATGGTTTATTGATGGCTGAAGAAGTTTTAGGTATGGTGTTAGCTGATTATATTGAAAATAATGAGACGTTGCCTAAAGCGAGCGAATTAAATAGTATAAGTCATAAACCTGATGAATTTGTAACTATGGTTTTAGTTGATATAGAAGAATATTTTAAAGACATGAAACCAGTAAAAAAGACGCTAACGATCCCAAGTTGGGCCAATAATTGGGGAAATAGAGTAGGGATAAATTTTTCGCAACTGTTAACGGAATCGATCGCACAGACAGCAATAAATTACACACAAGAGACATTAAAGGAAACAAAAGAAAAATACGAAGTAAAAAATTAAGCGTTGTATGAAAAATCATACAACGTTTTTTTGTGAAGAGAAGAAGAAAGTAATCAAGAAAGTTACATAGTAAATATTAAGAATATCATAAGAATACAAATATAATAAAAACGAACAATAAAGCCATTAATCATAGAAATAACAATAAATAGTTCGTGTTTTATAAAGTATTGTTATTTAATTATTATAATAAAATAACAATAGAACGCGTGAATAGAAATATAGGAAGCTATTTAAGAGATAGGAGCGGTTAGATATTACGTTTACAAAATTATAAGAAATTAAATTATCAGAAAATTCAGACATATAAAAATCTATTTAAATGAAAAAGCGGCAGAAGTGTAAAATTTTAGAAAAGCTGTTATATCAAGGTTAAATCTATATAAAATAGTGATTAATCGAGAGCGAAGCGGTTCGATTGTAGCCGAGGGCTATGCCCGCGGCGTGACAGACCAAGCCTTCAGGCTTGATTGTTCGTTCCGCTTGCGGAAGGGACAAAGGGTTCCCGATAAGGAAAGATAAAGAATAGAGGAATAAAATAACGTGAGGGAACAGACAGCGACCAAGGCGCTTGCGCCGCAGTGTCGACACCACGGAGCCAATGGCGAACATTTCACCCGAAGGGGGAAATGGGCGATATTTGACGCTCCGGGG
>OBUO01000157.1_pt1 | contig 30200 bp, 18 predicted proteins | sample 1475861 | NCBI WGS metagenome assembly OBUO01 (sample SAMEA2579936, study PRJEB22360) | human gut metagenome | biome: human gut; feature: human-associated habitat; material: faeces | place: Denmark | collected 2008/2010
TACATCTACGGTCATGACTTGCGGAGTAGTCGGCATCGTTAATGCAGCGGCAGGTGCCGGAGCCGGTGCGGCTGGAGTGGCGGGTACCGTCGGTTTACCGGCGTTCGCTTTCTCTGCCTTACGTTTTGCCACGTCTGCCTTAAACTCGACCTTGGCCTTTCCGGACCGATATGCCTCGTATTGAGCGGGGTGCATGGCGTATTCGAAAAGCTCTTCCTCGTCCTCGCCGACTTCCCATTGCTTCTCGTTCATCAACTTGCGATACTTATCCAACGCGTCCGGATAATTGTCTTGAGGATTGCCCTCGAAGAACTGGCGGCCTTCGGCCTTCGCCTTCTCGACGATCTCGGGAGCCAACGGGCCCGGAAGACGTCCGGCCTTTCCGAGGATCATATCCCAGATATCGTCGGCGATCATGCTCCAGCGGGCTTTCCCCTTCTCCATCTGCATGACGTTCATCAAAGCTAGGTTCTTCACGTATTGGCTGAATGGAGTTACCAATGGAGGATAACCGACACGTGGCCATACGTAAGCTACCTCGTCGAACAACTTGATCAATAACTGGTCTTGAGACATCAGCGGTTTGTTGTTCTTTATATTGCTCTTGTTGATCGTCTCTAGGTTCTTCTCAAGGTCCGCCATCAAGCTACCCATCATACCGCCCGGAAGTCCCGGTCCGATCAGCAAGGAATTCATCAACCGGTTCTTCGGGCTGATATACAATCCCAAGAAATCATCCATGAATTCTTGAACCAAGGCACGAACTTTCATATAAGCCTCCATATTGATCTCGGGCACCTTATAACCGGCGTCCTTCAACATCGCCTGTACGGTCAGCAAGTCCGCATGTCCTGTACCCCAAGAAAGCGGCTCCATACCTACGTCGATATAGTCGCAACCTGCGTTACAAACCTCCATGATGGAAGCTACGTTAAAGCCGGGACCGGCATGGCTATGATATTGGATCGGGATCTCTGGATATTTTTCCTTGATATTGGCTACGATACGGCCTAATGTGTACGGACGTCCGATACCGGCCATATCCTTGATACAAATCTCATCCGCTCCGAGCTCGATCAACTCGAATGCCATCTTGGTATAATACTCAACCGTATGTACCGGAGAATGCGTGATACACAAGGAGCATTGTGAGATCATACCGGCCTCTTTCGCGTATTTAATAGATGGGGCGATATTCCGTACGTCGTTCAAACCGCAGAACGTGCGGGCGATATCCGTTCCCTGCGCTTTCTTTACCTTATAAAATAGCTGACGTACATCGTCAGGTACCGGGCTCATGCGAAGGCCGTTCAACGCGCGGTCCAACATATGCGTCTGGATACCTGCCGCATGGAAAGGTTTTGTCCATTCACGGACCGCTTTATTAGGATTCTCTCCGAATAATAAGTTGACTTGTTCAAATCCTCCGCCATTCGTTTCCACCCGGGCGAAACAGCCCATCTCGATAATTGCCGGAGCGACTCTGGTTAGTTGGTCTACGGTCGGGACATACTTTCCGGCAGATTGCCACATGTCTCTGAAGACCAAACTGAATTTGATTTCTCTTTTCATGATATTAATATGTATTATTTATACTTTCTCAATTTTGATAACTTTCCCCTGTCCACGGGTCACGGCGCTGATTGCCGATACGATGGCGGCTGTCTCCTGTCCGGAAAGACTGCCGATTGCGGTGGTTTGCGTTGGAGTGGCCGTTTGTACCCGAACGGCTGCCGCTACTGGGTTCTTCGCTATTATCTCTTCCGGTGTGTATTTATTCACCAAGACGATAAGTCCTTTTCCCAGATTGATAACGATCAAAAGGATAGCAAATACGGTGGTCATTCCAACTACCATTAACAAAAGTCCTGTCTCTATATTCTCCATATTCTATATTTGTGGCTAGCTTAAAAGGTTTCTACAAAGGATTGAGCAACTTTCAGCCAAATTAAAAACAATCGCAAAATTATAAAATACTGGAAAACGATCTGTTACATTTTAATTAAAAAAATGAAAATAAATAAGCGAAACGGCCTTTTCGGTGAATGATTGTCAGCTTGAAAAAACATGTACGTGTTTTCCGAAAAACATGTACGACTTTTTCCAAAAACACGTACGTGTTTTTTCCGGCGCTTGTACGGCTGAAAATTCAAATATATTACCGTAACTTTGCGGTGGAATTCTAATAATGTAAGACTATAATAATTAAGGAATAAGACCATGGGAAATTTCTTTACATCTTTATTCTCTTCTTCCAAACCGGCCGAGGCGACGGAGGATAAGGCGAAGAACGAGCAGAAGAACTTTGATATCTTGAAATACGACGGCGTACGTGCCCAGAAGATGGGAAAACTTGTTTATGCGATCAAATGCTTTACGGAGGCACTGAATATACAGGAGGATTTTGAGACGATGAGCTATCTCGTTTCCGCTTATACGATGGCGAACGATCTAGGGAAAGCCGAGGACGTGTTGAACCGGATGGTTGAGATGGAGCCGGATCATATCGCTACCCGCTTGACTCGCGTTAACTTATTGTTTATGTTGGATAAGGATGCGGAGGTCATAACCGATTGTTTGCACGTGATCGAGCTAGAGCCTTCTAATCATGTCGCTTATTTCATGATGGCAAAAGCGAAGAAAGCGACGAATGACGTATTTGGCGCTATCGCCGACCTGACGAGATCGATCTCCTTGAAGGAGGATTTCGCCGATTCTTATTTATTGCGTGCGGAGATTCTTTTAGGACTGGGACAAGCTAAAGAGGCGTTGCCCGATGTGGAGAAAGCGATCGAGATCGTGCCGGAGGAGGAAAGTTCTTATTTATTGAGAGGACGTATTCATATGGCTTTAGGGGATATCGAGGCCGCGAATTCTGATTTCCAGCAGGTCCTAGATCTAAATCCGTTTAATGAGGACGCTTGTATCTTATCTGGTCAGTTATTGATCGAGCAAAAGAAATATGACGAGGCGATCGCTTTCTTCGACGAGGCGATCGAGACGAATCCGTCTTTTGCCAAGGCTTATAGTGAGCGTGGGCGAGCCAAGAATCTGAAAGGTGATAAGACCGGTGCGTTCGAGGACTTGAAGAAATCTTTGGAACTGAATCCAGAAAGCGAGGAGGCCCAGAAGATGAACGGACAGCATTCGAATTTCGATAATATGTATAAAGGGGGAATCTTTTGATTCCCCCTTTATATAAATAGGTATTAGCAATTCGCTATTTCTTCCGGAGAAAGCCCGGTGCAGTTTGCGATTATCTCTATGGAAAGCCCTTGCTTTTTCAAGTTGGCGGCAATTTGACGTTTCTCTAGGTTCTGTCCTTCCGCGATACCTTCTGCTCTACCTTCCGCTTTACCCTCCGCGATACCTTCCGCTCGTCCATCCGCATGCCCTTCTATCCATCCGGTCTCGATGACGCTCTTTTGATATCGAAGGGCTTCCATGTGGGCGTAGTATTGGCCCTTCTCGGAAGGGCTGAGTTTATCGATCCGTAACTTCTCCCGTGCTTCTGGCAATCCTTTGGCGGTGGCATGTTCATCTATTTCTCCTGTTTTTAGGAAATAGATCCATTCGTCGAGGGGTGTTTTCGCCAGTTCGTCAAACTCGTTGACACGTAATACGTAATATTCAGGAAAAATATCGCCAGCTTCTTGTTTGACGAATTGTTCCCGTTGGCGGGTGGATAGTTTCAATATATCATCAAAATGAATACCTTTGAATTGGGTCTTCCCGTGATATACGTAATCTTTTCCCTGCCCAAGATCGAAATAGATAATGTTTACGGAGTAGATTTTCTTGATAGTACCGTATTTCTCTCCCTCATGAATATACTCGGTGACTGCCTTGGATGTGCCATATAGCATACGGTGAAAATAATCTAGCTCCCGGTTGTTTTGTACCTCGATGATTACCAGCTCGCCTTTACTGTTTTCTGCCAATACGTCTATGCGGTTGAACTTGTCCTCGCTATCCTCTTTGTTACCTTCGCTTTCTAGGATGCGGATAATAATCACGTTTTCCCCGAGAAGGGTGGATAAAAGACCTTCGAGGACTACAAAATTGGACTTTTGGCGAAGTAAACGTTTGATCGCCCAATCGAAACGTACTAACGATGATTTATTTTTCATAGTTATCTTGTTTATTTGTTTATACTTCCACAAAGATAATGAATTAAACGATTATCTTTGTTCCTATTCATAAAAAAGCAACCATGACTTATAATGTTTCTCTGGCAGCATGGGTATCTCTATCGAAATGATAGGATTCTCTATCGTTTATTTCAACAAGCCTTAAATTGCTAGTTTTACCCCTTAAAGTTGAAAGTTCCGCCTATTCCATTCATTAATGTATCCATTTAATTTTGCCAGTGTAAAAAGCCTAACTTACAAATTTCCGGTATCTAGTACAGATAGGACTAATACCTTTCCTTCCATTCCAAATACTTGTCAGATTGCATATTCTATCCAATTTTATTATTTTGGTAGACATTATTTTCAGATCAGCTCAATTTGCCATTCAATAATGGAGAGGGTTGATCTTTCCTTATTTAGCCTATTTTCCTACGTAACTCACCGCCCTTAGTCCTATCTGAACTCAATCCATCTTAATGTCTTTTATCAAGAATAAGGAGGTTGAACGAATAAATATAAGAATATGGAAATAAAGACGATAATCTCAAGTATCTGCTTGTTACTGCTGGCGGTCTCGTGCTCAATGGATGATGATGCGCTGAGGGATATAGAGAAAGGACATTCGGGGAGTGTTGTGATAGAGGAGGGAGAGGTTGCCCTTTCTATGAAAGTTTCTCTTTTTTCTTTGGAGACAAAATCCTTGTCTGGCGCAGGGACATTGCCTGCTTCCATGGACGAGGCAAAGATTGATAATTGTACATTGATTTTTTTTGAGGGTGGGCAAGTCAATTCGATAATGGAAGGGCTGTTTGTAAATAGCGAGAATTATATCGTTAAAAAGAAAAACGGCACGGAAGATGACTGGGCAAAAGTAATCGTGAAAGTGAAAAAGCCTAGCCCTTACTCCGTAATGGTAATCGCTAATAGCTCTAAATCGTTTGCGGGTTGTCAATCGGAAAGTGATATAAACGATATAATACAGGATAATAAGGATGCTTTAGTTAAAGTAGGGAAAATGAATATCAATTTTGATTCCAACTTTGCCGGTTATGCGACAATTAGGGAAGCATTGGAAAAACCTTTAGAAGTTGGTCCAGTCCCTCTTTCTCAGCTAACCGCTCGTATAGAACTTGCGGAATTTAATGTTTCTGGTTTTCAAGGAGCATCTGTTCAAGAGAAGATTACTGTTACAGGTGTGGATCTGTTGAACTTGAATCCTGAGAGTTATACGACAAATGAGCAAACTCATAAAAATGCGACTTATTTGCAGGAGAATAAGACGTGTAATGTGGAGGTATATGATGGAGTATCGGAGCTTCCGTCAACTTATTCTTTTGTAGAGAATAAAAATGTATTGTCTTTTTACTCGTTCCGGAATCTGGCGGCGGCAGAAAGTGATCAAGTGAAAATACAAGTCCGGTTTAAGGTCGGAAATAGCGAGGAAAGAACGACAAGGCAGTTTGTGATCAATAAGGAGGGGAATATTTTGCATGGTGTAAAATCCGGATATGTTTATCGCTTGGTTGTCAATATGACTATTATTGGAGATAAGGTCGAGACAGAACTACTTTGCTATACAAGAGATTGGTTGAATAATACCATATCCATTCCTATGGAAGATAATTAAAGTGTAAACGGGTAAAATAAAAATACAAGATTATGAAAATAAGGAATATATTATCAGTGCTGTTTGTCGGACTGCTTTTCACGAGCTGTAACTCGGAAGAAGAAGTTCAGCGAGGAAATGAGGACGGGCGGGATATCTCATTCTCTATGACTCTTACTTTGGGAGAAGTGACAGCGATGACGAAAGCTGGAGGGGATATCGCTGAAGGGTATACATATTCGACGGAGGATGAGGTAAAAGTGAATAATGTTGTGGTCGCTATATTTAATGAGGCGAATGGAACTGTGGGTGAGTGCTTGGAGTACAAGTCTGTAGCGTTTGACGGGGGAATTTCCAATTCTACCGTAACGATTGATGGAAAAACATTGATTGCTTATAAAATTGATAATATACAAGCAAAGACAGGTAAGGTTCGTATCGTAGTGATTGCGAATTCAACGCATTATAACGAGTTGGCCGCATTGAAAACGACTACTTATGAGAACTTGAAAGGTTTGTCGGAAACAGTTTCTGGTGGGACTTTTGATGCTTCAAATTTAGTAAAGGTTGGAGAGTTGCCTTCGTATGAGCTGAATACGACTGTGACAAGTATACGTGTTCCGATGACGCAATTAGCGGCACGCATCGATATGAAGTTTACGGTAGATGAAGAGCCGGAGACTATTTCTGGGACAAGTAATACAAAAGTAACCAACCAATGGTTCTATTCCGTAACTAAACTTACGGTCAATAATATTAATCAGAAATCAGATTTGCTTTTGCTTGATCGAAATAACCGATATGATAATGCTCTCTCTACAGGTAAAGTGGTTACCTTGCAAAACGGGGTTGCACTACCTTTCTATACCTATGAGAAGTTGAATACGACAACAAGCCCATTGTCTATATATGTGACGGGTGATTTACAAAAGATACAAGTTACGACAACTTTTAATGAGGATATGACCATTCAAAACGTAACAAAAGGGGATATAATCGAGGAAGAAAAAGACCGTTCATATAAATATGAGGATTTTAATCCGACAAAAGAGCTTGAAGGATGTACGACAAATGGTATCATACATGGTAATAGATATGAGCTTACAGGTAAAATATCCATGAAGACGCAACGAATCAACTTTACGGTATCTACAACACCGTGGGAAGGCGTGGAAAAGTTTGTCGTGGATGTGGTTATTGCAGATTTGAAGTATTTGTTCGTGAGGGAGACTAAAGTGGTGATGGCGAATATCAGTGAGTATAAGATTGAGTTTGCTTCTAGCTCGAATATTACGATTGATCAACCATCTTATGCGACTTATGAAAAGTATGAGTTAAAAGGAAATGTTATTACTAAAGGTACAGGATACTATGATAATAGAGATAAGCAGTATCCGTCTATAATAGGAGATTTAGGAAAGAGTGGATATATCAAAATTACGAGTAAATTACCAGAGAATTATTTCCCAAAGCAATTTGTTTTTGGAGTTCATAATGCAGAGGGTTTGAAAGTATTAGGAATTGCAGTGGATCAGTATCCGCCTCAATATCTGACAGGACAAAAATCAGAAGGTGGTAATCATGATTCAAGTGCAGACTATTCTAAAAATCCTAATTTATTTACAATTACAACTATTGCTGCAGGAGATTGGATTATTGGTGATCCTTCTCATATCGTAAATGGAAAAGTGGAGACAAAGAATGATGAACTTTCTAATAATATGATCTCTCCTCGTTTTATTGCGGCATCAAGGTATGCGGCAGTTTCGGCAGGTACGTATACATGGCAAATGGCACATGATAGATGTCTTACATATTGGGAGACTTTAGATCCGAAGAAGACAGGGAAGAGCGCGACTTATCCTCCCGGCAAATGGAGAATGCCGACATTAGCAGAACTTAAATTTATGGATGTAATACAAGAAGCTTCTCCTGCAATCGATTATTTGTTTAATCAAAGTAGTCAATATTGGGGAGCAAGAAAGCCTTGGTATTATGATTTTGGGAAAAATACATCTAATAGCGCTAGTAATGCAAATACAGTACTTAGCGGTAATGGTGGAGCTCGCTGTGTTTATGATATATACTAATTTAATATAACTCTAATTATGATAAAAAGATTATATACTCTATTTTCTGTATTGCTGTTGCTCGCTTCATGTGCGACAGAGGAAATAGAACAAATAGAAATTCAGCCGACAGATGGATCAATGGTTTCTCTTTCATTCTCTGTAGATGCTCCGAATGCTCTTGAGATTACGAAAGCGACCGGGGATGTGGAGAAAGGCGTTGAGTCCTTATATCTATATACGTTTAAGGAGAACGGAGAGTTTATATCTCCAGTCGTAAAGGCAGAGGTTTCTGGCAATGGATATACGGCTACTATCTCAAAAGAAACCCGTACCATCCATTTTGTCGCCAATGACGGAACGTTAACCCCTTCCCAAGAAAGCGGAATGGCCTCGTTAGCGACAGATAAGCAAATCTTTTGGGGAAAGAGAACTTTTAGTGAAATTCCTGCGAAAAATATAAGCAATAATCTAGAAGATGCTGGTAACAACAATGTTGAACTACTACGAAACTGGGCCAAAATAACGCTGAATCTCTCATCGGAGGCAGCTGTGAAATTGAAAAATGTTTCTTATCTCATTTATAATGAATCACAGTTGGCATCTATCGGTTATAAAGATGCGGGAAAGTTGAATATTCCAAATCAAGATTTTTATGCGCCCCAGAATGAGCCAGATGCTAGTAAATATGCGAAGTCGGGTGAATCTGTGTATACTTTTGAACATTACAACCAAGATAAGAAAGCGACTTTTGTTATTATTAAGGCGCAATTTGCTGGTAACGATACCTATACATATTATAAGATTGACCTTGCCGTAAAGGATGAGAATGATAAGGTAACTCGTGTTTATGATGTCGTTCGTAATTATGCCTTTAATATAACGGTCAAGAGCGTTTCCAGAAAAGGAGCTACGTGGGCTGAGGTTATAGATGAAAATGCGATAGCGGATAATAATATCACGGCCTCGGCTATTATGGAAAAGTATCCGAATATAACTTATGATGGCGAGGCCTTGAATGTTACAAAGACGACATTCGTTTTTACGGGGGCTTCTAACACATTGTCGATGACTGCGACATATGCGGGAGCAGGGCAGTTGAGTGTGGTTCCGGGTGAGGGAATGTCGGATGTCGTAAATGGTAACTTAAGTTATCCTTCTTGGATACCTTCTGGCAATCAGACGATAACGATTGCAGCCAATATAAAGCCGGCTCCTGACTCCGGTGAGAAAATAGCGTATTTCTACGTGGTAGGAGGTAATTTGCAGCGTAAGATTAAATTGGTCTTACGTCCCCCTTATGACTTTATAAATCCGAGATTTGAAGACGTGAAGGAGGGGACGGGTACAAATGAAATTGCCGCGGGTCAGAAGCAAGATGCTTATCTGAAATTCTCGATACCGGAAGATATTGATGAATCCTTATTCCCCATTGAATATAAGATATATACTAAAAAACTGTATGCGGTAGAACCCGGTGTTCGTTTGGAAACGACCGGAGCGAGCGATTGGTACTACGTCTATACGGATCAGATATTTAGTCCTGAAGAGAAGGTTATTCAATTTAAAACGAATATAGCAAATGATGGTGAAGATGATGTTATTTTAAAGGCTGATTTATTCAATCCTGTTTCTGATTTGAGTTATACTAGACCTGAAAAAGTTAAAGAGACGAAAACTTTCTATTTGCAATGTCGAAGAAATGGAAGCAATGTGGGAAGTAATGTAACGATCACTTATTCCATATCAAGTGGTGGAGGAGCAGCAATTAGAACTAATAGTAGCTCTAGAATAATATTGGATAAAGTATCCGTGTATGCAGATGATGAAATAACGTTTACACACACATATAGGGGAAGTACGTATACTGCGGAAATGTCTGTATCTGATTTGGCGAAAAGTAGTACCAGTAATTATGTGTTTGTGAATATGAGATAATAATAATGGGTTCCCATCCATCATGTGAATGACGGATGCGGGGAGCGTGCGGCATACAATGGATTGAATTTGTTTTACACGTAGACTGCACCTCCTCCCCGGCCCTTTACTTCATATAGCTTTCGTGCTTTATCGATGCCATTCATTCCGTAAGGAGATGGGTGGCATCGCTTTCTTCATTTGCCGATGACGTTAACTTACTTGCCCCATGCAGTTAACTTGCTTTGGTCTGATATCAAAGGTTCTTGTGTAAAAAATTGCGCAACCATTTGTTTATTAAAAAAAAGGCTCTATCTTTGCAGCCCGAATAAGTATGCGAATAATAATAAATAATATAAAAAGATGAAAAGAACATTCCAACCTTCCAACAGAAAAAGAAAGAACAAGCATGGCTTCCGTTCTAGAATGGCTACCGCTAATGGCCGTAGAGTATTAGCTTCTCGTCGTGCTAAAGGCAGAGCTAAATTAACGGTATCTGACGAATACAACGGATAATTAGTCACGTTCTAAAGATTTATAAAGAAAGTAGAGGTTTTTTCCTAAAAAGCCTTTACTTTCTTTGTTTTTGTAGTATTGCTCTGGTGGATATTGGTCTATATGCCGTTTTTTTTCTACTTTTGAACCGCCTACAAATACATACGTGAAATGAGTAACTTTTTTGTAAAACTGATAAAGAATCCGTTTGTCATCAATCTCTTGTTGGTGATAGTCGTGTCGTGCGGCGTTGTTTATGGCGTACTGGCGTGGCTGGATTCTTATACCCGCCATAATCAAGCGGTGGTCGTTCCGGACGTGAAAGGAATGAAGCTAGAGGACGCCGCCGAGTTTTTCGGGAATAATAAGCTACGCTATAACGTGATCGATTCCGTATTCTCGAAAGATGTGGCTCCGGGCTCCATCGTGGAGTTGGTTCCCGGTGTCGGATCGAAGGTGAAAGAGGGGCGGATTGTCTTTGTTACGATTAACGCGTTGACCTCCCAGATGGCCGTGATACCGGAGGTGGAAGACTTATCTTTCCGTCAGGCGTATGCCTTGCTGCGGGCCCGTGGCTTCTCGTCGGTCGAGATAGAGTATGTGCCGGGCGATTATAAAGATTTGGCGATGGGGGTGGAGTTAAACGGGCGTACCTTGCTCAAAGGGGAACATGTACCGTTGACCGCTCATCTGGTATTGAAAGTAAGCAGTGGCGATCCGAATATGCTTCCCGACTCATTGGCTTTGGATAGTATTCCGGTAGAACCATTGGATAGTGATATAGAAAACTGGTTTTAAGGGAATGGACGAGTTTTTGGACGATATGGATGATGAACAGGTAGACGACCTGTTGATGCCGGAAGAAGACGAAACATCGTCGAGCCAGATGTATGAGCATTTCCGCTTCGTAGCGGACAAGGGGCAATCCCTGCTCCGGGTGGATAAGTTCTTGGTAGACCGTATGATGGGCGCTACCCGTAACCGCATCCAATTGGCGGCTGAGGCGGGTTGTATCTTGGTGAACGATAAGCCGGTGAAAAGTAATTACCGGGTGAAACCTTTGGATGTGGTTTCTATCGTGATGGATCGCCCACGCCGGGAACTGGAGATTATCCCCGAAGATATCCCTTTGAATATAGTATATGAGGACGATGATTTGCTGGTGGTGAATAAGCCGGCAGGCTTGGTCGTACATCCCGGTCACGGTAATTATACCGGTACGTTGGTGAATGCCTTGGCTTATTATTTGAAGGATGATCCCTATTATGATCCTTCCGATCCTCGTTTAGGCTTGGTACACCGTATCGATAAGGATACGTCGGGCTTATTGGTGGTGGCTAAACGCCCGGAGGCCAAGAGTAACCTAAGCCTGCAGTTCTTCAACAAGACAACCAAACGTAAATACCGTGCCTTGGTATGGGGCATCGTTCAAGAGGATGAGGGGCGTATCGAGGGAAATATCGGCCGTGACCCTCGTGACCGTATGCAAATGACCGTCTTCCCGGAAGGCGATCAAGGCAAGACTGCCGTCACCCATTACACCGTATTGGAACGCTTGGGCTACGTGAGTTTGGTGGAGTGCCGTCTGGAGACGGGGCGCACGCACCAGATCCGTGTACATATGAAATATATCGGTCATACGCTTTTCAACGATGAGCGGTATGGCGGACATGATATCTTGAAAGGAACAACTTTTACTAAATATAAACAGTTCGTGCAAAACTGTTTCGCTATTTGTCCACGTCAGGCCTTGCATGCTAAGACGTTGGGGTTCGTTCATCCTACTACGGGAGAGGAGATGTTTTTCGATTCCGAGATTCCTTCCGATATGCAGCAGCTGATCGACAGATGGCGTGTATACGCGAACACTAAAGAACTATAAAAATGAAAAAGAACATCGCTATCGTAGCAGGGGGAGATTCCTCCGAGATCGTTATTTCATTAAAAAGTGCGGACGGAATCTACTCTTTTATTGATAAAGACAAATATAATTTATATATTGCCATCGTTAAGAGGGATGAGTGGGCGGTTATACTTCCTAGCGGGGAACATACACCAATTGATAAGAATGATTTTAGCTTCAAGGAGAATGGCGTGACGAGGCATTTTGACTTCGCTTATATAACGATACACGGTACTCCGGGCGAGGACGGACGTTTGCAAGGATATTTCGATATGATCGGTATGCCTTACTCGTCTTGCGGGATGCTGGTGAGCGCTTTGACATTCAATAAATACGTATGTAATCATTACTTGAAAGACTTTGGTGTAAAAATTGCCGCATCCATTCATTTATTCAAGGGAGAGACTATTACGGACGAAGAAGTCGTGACTCGTTTGGGTTTGCCTATTTTCGTGAAACCAAACGATGGGGGTAGTAGTTTCGGCGTGACGAAGGTGAAAGAGCTCTCCGCTATCCAGCCCGCTATCGCTAAGGCGTTTGGGGAAGGACGTGAGGTGATTCTCGAGAGCTTTATCGATGGAACGGAAGTGACATGCGGTTGCTATAAGGTGGAGGGTAAAGAGGTTGTCTTTCCTTTGACCGAGGTGGTTACGGATAACGAATTCTTCGATTTCGACGCAAAGTATAACGGGCAGGTGGACGAGATCACTCCGGCCCGTATCTCCGCCGAGTTGACGGAGTTGATACAGCGCAAGACATCAAGGATCTACGATATATTGGGCGCCAAAGGACTGATTCGTGTGGATTATATTATTCCGGCAGACGGGGAGCCTGTCTTACTGGAAATAAACACGACACCGGGAATGACGGCTACCAGCTTTATCCCACAGCAAGTACGTGCGGCGGGATTGGATATAAAGGATGTCATGACAGACATTATTGAAGACGAACTCAAAAACAGAAAAACAAAATGAATAGATATGGATACAGAAACAGTTTCCCCTAATTTCGACGACATCCGTCCGCTGAACAACAGTGAGGTGAAGGACGCGATTGAAAAATTGGTCGCCAATGAGGATTTCGAGCGGGCTTTACGTTACATAAAGCCGAATTTGAATTGGGAGGAATTCTCAGTTGCCATGCGTGCTTGCAAGACGAAGGAGGAGTTTAAATCTACTCTGGCCTATGACGCTGTAATGACGGTGGCGAAAAATACTACTTTCTCGCTTACTATCTCAGGGCGTAGCCGTCTGCCGAAAGATAAGGCGGCCTGTACGTTTATCTCGAACCATAGGGATATCGTATTGGATGCCTCCTTCTTGAATGTCATGTTATATGATGTGGGGTATGGTATGACGCAGGTCGCTATCGGCGACAATCTTTTAATCCGTCCGTGGATCGAGACATTGGTACGCTTGAACAATAGTTTTATTGTGAAGCGTGGCGTTTCTGTTCGTCAGATGTTGGAGGTCAGCAAGACGCTTTCCGCCTATATCCATCATGCGATCAAGAATGTGAACGAGTCTGTATGGATCGCCCAGCGTGAGGGACGTGCTAAGGATTCGGACGATCGTACGCAGGGCAGCGTATTAAAAATGTTGAGTATCGGCGGTGATAAGGACAATCTGTTGTTGAATTTGATGGATTTGAATATCGTGCCGGTCGCTATCTCCTACGAGTTTGATCCTTGCGATTTTTTGAAGGCGAAAGAATTTCAGATGAAGCGGGATGATCCGGATTTCGTGAAATGCCAGCGGGATGATCTATTGAGCATGGAAACGGGTATCTTGAACAATAAGGGTCGTGTCCACTTTACGATTACTTCCCCGATCAATGATTCCTTGGCTAAACTGGACAAGGATATGGAGAAGAATGAGCTGGTAAGCGCTATCGCGTCCGTTATCGACCGGGAGATCTATAAGAACTATCGTTTCTATCCGTGCAATTACGTGGCGTATGACTTACTGAACGGCACTCGTCGTTTCCAAGAACATTATGGTCCGAAGGATAAGAAGCAATTCGAGGAATACTTGCAAGGGCAATTGGATAAGATCGTCCTTCCGAACAAGGATGAGGCGTTCTTACGTAAGAAGATCTTAGAGATGTACTCCAATCCGCTGAAAAATTATCTGACAACTTTATAAGCGGCCTTTATCGGCTATGCGTAGCGGTTCGTACTTGATCCGCCCTTGATCCCCTCTTTCCGGCGAGCATGCCACCTTCGGGTGGCAGCCGCCGGAAAGGAGGGATTATCTTTTTTGCAGGAATTCGTCCAAGGATTCCTCTTTCTGCAATCCAAGTTTCTTGCGGATACGGCTGCGTCCGGAGTTGACGCTGGGACGGGAGATGCCCAAGGCCAACGAGATCTCGTCCGTGCTCTGCTTCAGGTAGATCAGCATGCAGAGCAGTTCGTCGGATTTGGTCAGTTCTGGGAAGTCCTTACGCAAGCCGGGCAGGAAGCGAGGGTACAGGGCAGCGAAGGATTGGCGGAACCGCAACTCGTCCTCGCCGCTCAGCAAGGAGGGGTTGAGCTTCTGGCGTACGCTGTCGATCACCTCGTTATGGGCGGCTTGCTCCAGCTCGGCGCTCAGTCGCTCATTGCGGCGGTTATGTTCTTGTTGGGTAGCGAGGAGATTATCCAGCCGTTGACGCTGGATCTCCCGCTCACGTTGGTGAAGCCGGCGACGTTGGAGTGCGTAGACAATGATCCCGGTCAGCAGGCAAATGGCTAGGATCAGGATGACGCGCGTATAAACGAGCGAACGTTCCTTCAAGGCCACTTCGGCGGATAAGGCCCGATTCTCCTGCTCCTTCCGTCCGGTCTCGTAGCGTACGTTGGCACCAATGGCGTACCGCTGTTTCTCCGCCAGTTGCAACGAGTCGTGTATCTCCTTGTATTCCGGGTAGATCTCGGTCATCTTGTCTCCCTTCTTTTGTTGGGCGTAAAGGTTGAGCAAATGCCGTCCGGTCCAATCCATCATATCGTTCGCCTCGTATTTCTTGTAGAGAGCGTAGGCCTCTTCCATCAAGGGGAAGCCTTTTCCCGGCTTTCCGTCGCGTACGAGGCAGGCCCCCAGCATGAATTTGAAAAGATCTTGATACCCCGCGGAGATCGCTTCTTCCTCTTCTATCAATTCCTTGTACCCTTCGAGGGCGGCAGGGATAGAGTCGGGCACATATTCGTAGTAATAATTGTAAAGTATGTTTTTGGCGGCGAGGACATAGGCGTTCTCTTTCAGCTCCTCCCCTCTCTTTAAGGCCTGCCGTGCGTAATATAAGGTAGAGTCGTGCTGTTCCAGCTCCCAGAATATCCCGGCTTTCATCCGGTAGAGGTCGCTGATGGTAAAACTATCCAACTGGAGGGAGTAGTCGATGGAGCGTGAGATGGCCTCCATAGCCTTGTCGTACAATCCGAGGTCGCTATAGGTGGAGGAGAGGTCGGCGAAGGTGTAGACGAAACCCCGGTTGAGCTTCTCGGGGTGGGCTACGCACCAGTCCATGGCTTCCTGTATGACTTCCACCTCTTTTTCCCGCATTCCCTTGCGGCGGTAATAATGGCCGAGGGTAGAGAGCAGGTCGGCCGGATCGTCGGCGGCATCGGGGTGGAGGCGATAGACGGCGAGGGCCCTTTCTTGCACACGGATCGCATCCGAAGGGTCGCGGCGGAATTTATAGAGCGTGTTGGCTACCGCTTGGGCGATACGGATCTCTAGCCACGGGTCGTCGGAAGGGGGAAGAGCGGCGAGGCTGTCGGCGAGGCGCAAGGCCTCCTCCCGGTTGTCGCGGTCGTTGAGCTGCCGGAGTATCTCCTTGGTATCGGGCGGAAGCTGCCGGGAGAGGGAGCCGTCCGCGGGAGGCGTGTCGTGCCGGCAAGCGAGGGTGGCTAGCGAGAGGAGGGTGGCTAGCAGGAAATGCGTGATGTCTCTCATCTGCGTAGGATTTTATGGTTTATCGCGAATATACGCCGTTTTTCATGGAAAATAGCGTGTCCCGGGGGATAAATCGATTGAATCATCTATTGGTTTTTTATCCGTCCGAAGGCCCGGCGGCGTACCTTTGACTTGTCCGTACCACCGGTGCCCCGAGCGGCGTGTCAATTAAATTGATGATCGCATTTCGTGCGGATAAGGCCGTTGTTGAGGACTTGTTGAGCGGATTGCTCAAAAAAGAATTCGTCGTATAAGGATAGGAATGGTTTCCTTTGAGAAACAAAAACGAAGTAGTAATGGAAGGGTCATACTTACGGATTTTGATGATGTGCGGGATGCTGGCGCTCCTCCTCTGCGGGGGCTGCTGGGTGTTCGCATGGAAGCATCTGCGCCGGCGGATCGACGAGCGGTTCGACGTACTGTCGGAACACTTGGAGCGTCACGCCGCCGAGTGCCCGATACGGAAGGAGCACCTGCTGGCCTCGTGCCTTCCCGCCGATCCGGAGCGAAAAGGGAACGGATCGTTCCACCGATCGTTCCGGGCATCGTATCCGGGTTTCCTGCCGACGCTTAGGGAGCGGGTGCCGGGGATCACGCCGGCGGAGGAAACGCTTTGCATGCTGATCAAGATGAACCTGAGCAACCGGGAGATCGCCGACAAGATGTCTATCTCCATCGGAAGCTTGCACACCACCCGCTACCGGCTGAAACAGAAGATGCCGCCGGAGGCCGCCAAGGGCATGGACGAATGGGTACGGGCGATCGAATAGGGTCATGGGGAGGCGAACTCCCTACATTATAATATAGAGTATACACCTTTATCTAAGAAGAATCAGTATGAGAAGAGAATCTTTATTTTTCGGTATTTTGACGCTGGTGGTGTCGGCCTTCCTCACGGGATGTTCCGACGACGACACGGAAGTGTACGTCCCCCAGCGTGTGGCGGAGTTCAACCTCTCCGACGAGTCGGACGGCAACCGGCTGTTCATCATCCATCCGTGGGAGGGCGAGATCGCCATCCCGGTGCACGATGATCGTATCCGCGACTTCGAGTTCAGCGGCAAGTATTTCGATTGGGAGATGAGGCAGGGGGCCGAGAGCCGCTTCCTCGTGCTCAACCTCAAGAAGGAGGTGGAGCGTAAGCCTTTCCTCGAGAAGATCGCCCTGCGGGGGATCGCCAGCAAGTCGTGGGAGGCGGCGACGGACACGCTCTTCCTCGTGTCGCAACCCAAGCTGGAAGGCTCAGCGTCGGATAACGCCCCGAGCTATATGCACAACGTGGGCAAGACGGTGAACACGGCGGGCGATATCTTCGCCGCCCCTAGCGAGCCTTTCCTAGATTTCGACCTGATGTACGGCACGGAGGCTTTCGTGAAGACCCCCCACGCCGAGTCGTGGGGACGGGAACGCTCCGGCGTGGACTACGAGGAGATGGTGGACAACATGTGGCAGGAGCTCGGCATCTCGGTGAGCAGCCTCGGCTTCACGAACCAAGGCGCTCCTACGCCTACGAGGTCGAAACTCTTCTCCGGCTCCTTCGACCAGCGGTTCCAGCATAACCAGACCTCGTCCAACCGCTTCGAGTATCACGTGGACGTGCATGTCAAGCCGATGGTGGAGCTGCATATGGCCACCGCCATCTATACCTCTGCCAGCGATCCCGACGTCTTCCTGCCGTTCCTCACCACGACCGCCTCGCGCTTGCTGAACGAAACCAATAGCGACCTCTACAAGCGATACGGCAACACACAGAAGGGCATCTACGATCTATACGACACCTACGGCACCCACGTGCTGGTGGGCGGTGTCTTCGGCGGGAGCTATACCTATATCTACAGCCGGAAGGAGAACCTCTATTACGACGAGACGGTGTTCGCCCCCGCGGCGGAGCTTTCCGCCAATCGCCCCTCGCCGGCGGGAGAGAACGAGAACTGGCTCCAGACCTCCTACCGCGTGATGGGTACCCACGGCGGCAAGATCGGCGCCGGGGGCGGCTATACGAAGTCGGAGCTGAACGAGCATATGTCCGAGGAGAGCATCATGATCATCACCGGCGGCAACGCCTCCGTGGACTTCGAGAGCTGGGACAAGTCCATCGCCGACGAGAACAGCAACCTCCACCTCGTAAGCTACGGCCCGAGGGGCGATACCACCCGTTGCTTCCTGGTCCCCCTGTATTACCTGACGAAGAACTACGCGCGGCAAGACGCGCTGAAGAAATATCTGGACTCCTACGTGGAGGCTCGTTCGAAGCTGGCCAAGAAACCGCAGCTGATCCTGGCCGACTTCATGATGCGTACCGGGAAGGACAATCACGGGGATCCCGCCGGACAACGCGTCTTCACCGGGCCGGACGGCAAGGAGCGCATCTACAGCCCGCTGGTGCTGAATACCAAGGGACCGAACGACTCGCGGATCGGCAAGATGCTCGATACCTCGGCCCACGAGTACCTCGACGTGGGGGATAACGCCGACCAGCTCTGGTGGGTAGCCCTCGACTTCAAGGACGAGTGCCGCCCCATCTACCACATGCGCTTCATGAAGGAGGACGACGCCCGCAAGCACGGCTTCGAACCGCGGGGGCAGGACGCCGAATCGGGAATGATGTGGGACGCGATCGATAACCATTACGTTTGCTTGAAGTTCTCGCCCGACGACAGCCATAAGGAACCGGTCTCCGGCGTGGGCATCGCCCGCAAGGGGAAGAGCGATGACCTATACTACGTGATCGCCACCTCGCCCGGTACCGACATGACGCTTCCTTACTCCATCGACGAGCAATTCCCGGCCTATTGGGGAAGCAAGGAGTATAAATTGAAGAGCGAGAACCCGCCGTACCGCTTCGGGGTGGACCAAGAGAACGACCTCAACGAGGGCGACAGCTGGTTCGGCCGGAACAAGGCGACCAACCATAAGCAATGGATCTTCCCGGTCTACACCACCAAGGCATTGGACTGGCCGATCCGGTTTACGAAAGCGACGGACTAGCGAAATGCCTCGGAAACGATCCCTACGACCGTAGCCATCGCTCCCGAGGCCTCCGGAGCGATCCCCACGACCGTAACGGCCCCTCCCGAAGCCTCTGGAGTGATCCCTATGGTCGTAGTGGCCTCTCCCGAGGCGTCCGGAGCGATCCTTACGACCATAGCGGTCCTTTCCGATGTCTCGGGAGCGATTTCGACGCCCGTAGGCGTTATTTGGGAGGGAAATCGATGATTATCAAAGGAATTATCTTATATTTGTAGGAGCCTTAAATCGGAAGACAAGAGGAAAGTATTAACGAAAAAACAACAAACAGTATGAGTTTAGCGAAACAAATCGGATCGGTAGCGAAGACCGCGTTGACCAACGCCGGCCACATGAACATGAACAACGAGATCTACGCCCGTATCTTGGATACGACCGTGGCCGCCCTCCATCTGGAGGCCCTCGCCCCGGGTTACAAGGAATGCATCGACCGGGAGGCGGAGTGCGTGAACCGCGTCACCAAGAGCGCCTCCACCGCCCAGCTGGAGGCGAAAGACAAGGAGCGTGACAAGACCCTCCAGTTCATCTACTCCATGAACGGCTCCTATAAGGTATGCCCCGACGAGACCCTGCGTACCCCCGCCCTGCTGGTAGACAGCGTGCTGCGGGCCTACGACAAGATCTACGCCAAGGCCTACGCCGAGGAGACCGCCCTGATCGATGGCCTGCTGCTCGACCTCGCCAAGGCTGACGTATCGGAAGCCCTCAAGACCCTCCACCTCGACACCTACGTGGCCCAGTTGAAAACCTTGAACGATGCCTACAAGGCTCTCGACATCACCCGCACTGACGAGTACTCCGCCCGTGTGAAGACCGATACCACCAAGGCCCGCAAGGCGACCGACGAGACCCTCGACCTCATCATCCAGCGTGTCAACGCCTACGCCGTACTTGAGCCTACCGAGGCCATCAACGCCTTCATCGACACCGTGAACCAGATCTTCCGCAAGTATAAGAACCTCATCGCCGCCAAGGGAGGCCCCACCAGCCCCTCCAAGTCCGACGACAAGCCTTATCCCACACCCGACCCTGCGCCCGACCCCGAGAACCCCGGCGGCGATAGCGAGAGCCCGGACGAGATCTGAGCCTAGCAAATTGTCAAACACTTAAAATCGAATCCATATGAACGAATTTTATCTTTCTAGAAAGATATCCGCGCGGCTCTCCCTCCGGGCCGCCGTGCGGATGTTCTGTATCCTGACGCTGGCCCTATGGGGGCCGGCAATGGCAGGAGCGCAAGCGCAGACACAGCCGCTTGACGTGGCTAGTACTAGTATTACTGATAAACTAACTCTCACCTATAAACTGAAACCCAACAGCTCGACCGATTACGCTTGGTTTTACAAGGTCGGGACTAATGGCACCGAGACCGAGTTCTCCGGTACGCTGACGGGCACGAACGCAAACTGGCAGCAGGGCGCGATCGATATCAAAAGCGAGAAAGCGATAGCCGACGCGAATAATCTTGACAGCTACCCGATCCTAAAATTGGATGGGCTAAACCTGACCTCCACTACTGCCGACGGCTCATTATTTTATCTGGAGGGCAGTAAACCGTTCTGTATCCAAGCGACAGGCAACTCTGCCAGTAACCTGAAAGCGAAAAAGGATGTGATTAATAACTACCAAGGATGCATCCTGCTTCTGGATGGTGGCACCGCCGGATTGAATATCGCTGCGGAAGGAACTGGATCATATGGAATATATCTGTACTCTACTAGTTCTGCTATAAATACCACCATCAAAGGCAAGATAACTGTCACGGCGGAAGCTGTTGCTGTGTTTCTAGACAATTGGGGTGCTTTCTCGGCTACCGAAGACGCGAAAGTAACGGTTTCTTCGGAAGATAAAGATGGAGACGCAATTTATGGAAGCTCTAGAGTGAAATCCCCCTTCCTCCAATGGCAGTTCGCCACCGCCCCAACGAGTGGCCAGACGCTCGAGGTGAAAGACGCCAGCGGCCAATCGTTCGATCCCGTTATCCAATTCACCACCGACGGTAAAAAGAAGGGTTTCGCCATCAACGTCACAAAGAACACCGGCTACACCCTTTGGCTGGGCAACGAACAACTGATGGATTCGAAAGGAACAACCGTCTTTACGGCAACGGAAGATAAATTAGTCTCCTTCTCAGGCATGACGACTCTCCCCGCCGACTGGCCCGAGTACGCCAAATTAGCCAATGTCGGCCCGACTGGCACCGATGTCGCCGTCTCCGGCACTACCTACACCGTCAAGACCGCCTGCGGCCTCGCGTGGATCGCTTGGGTGACGAATAACGGGAAGACAATCACCGATGCCGATAAAACCTATACCGATTCCTATCCCGCCTCCGAGGGCTTCAAGGACTGTACGGTTACGCTTGCGGACGATATCTCGCTGGCGAAACCTGCCCAAGGCGTGGCGAGCGGCTTCGAGGCTAATTGGATACCGATAGGGACTTATAAAGGCTTCGATGCACGTTACTACTTTCAAGGCACCTTCGATGGTGGCGGCCATACGATTACCGGAATGACGATCTCCTCGGCCTCGTTTTACTATATCGGCCTTTTCGGTTATCTGTATGGAGCGACCGTGCGGAATCTGACGATGGCAGGATCTGACAATATTAATTTGACAACTATTGCTAATGCTCAAGACACCGCTTACTATCTTGGCTGCGTGGCAGGTTATGTAAAGAATGGAAAAATCATCAATTGCCATAATCAATGCAAGGTTAGTTTTTCTGTGACCGGCAATTCTGGGTCTCTCGGTGGAATTGCCGGTTACTCTGAAGGTTCGGTGATTAGCGCTTGTTCAAACAGGGGAGCTGTCACTATGACCGGAAAGATGGGTCGTGGTGGTGGAATCGTAGCGACTAATAATGGCTCTTCTATCGTTTCCTGCTTCAATACGGAGGATATCCGTGTTACTGCTACCGGTTCTGGTTCTAGCGATGCCGCGTATGCGGGCGGTATCGGAGCCTATAGTAGCGGTAATTGTAGCATATCGCACTGCTATTCGACAGGGTGGATAATCGCTAAATCTTCCGCTGCTAATGCTTATTCCGGCGGCATTGCCGGACTATCTGAGAAAACGACGATTGAATCTTGTTTTGCCACAGGCGCTGTTTCTGCAGGATCAAACAGCGACAGCCGGATAGCTGCCGCAGGTGGTATTGTGGGGCAAGCTTTTGCTGGAAACATTAATATAACGATAAAGAATTGCCTCGCCTTAACTACCGCCGGCGTGAAAGCCTTAGGAAATACGTCGGATAAACAGGCCGGTCGGATTGTCGGATCTGATCCACCTACTAATAAAGTTACCCTTCTCGACAACTACGCCAGTACCATGATCCAACTGACGATAGGAGATAATACGCTAGCCGTCCCTACCGATAACATAGGTAGCGATAAGGCAAACGGTGCCGACACTTACCTCGATGATGTCGCCGCCGAGATCGCCGCTTGGGCAGGCCCCGAAAATACACAAGCCTTCACCGCCATCGGTACCGCCGAGAACGGCCTGCTCCCGCAACTGAAAGCTATTGCCGGCTATGGCGCTGACGGTCTGCCTACAGCTTACGCGAGTACTATTATCCCCGGCCAGTCCGGCTTGTCGTCTGCCTCCTATCTGAGGTCCTTGTTGTCACTGCCCTTGTCTTCTAGCGATACGATGACCTTCATGCTCTTCTACTCCAACAACAAATGGAGTTATAAAAAGGGAGCCGGAACGGAGACCCGTTTCAACGGCAAAATATCGTCACCCCCAGGCCCTTCCGCCAACAAGCTCATCGTCGCCACCGCTACCGGCAACCCGACGCTGACGTTGAATTACGTAACGATACGCCCGACCGACGGTGCTGCCTTGACCGTCAACGAAGGTTGCGATCTGACAATTGCGCAGACCGGTTCGATCCTCGGCTCGTCCGGTGCCTCTACCTTGATCAATAAAGGCACCTTGAGGCTGTCGGGCAGCAGCTTCCGCATTGAAAACAGCAGCTCGTCCGATATGCATTACTGCCTCGATAACTCTGGCACCTTCAGCGTGCTTGATCCGGTAAATGGCTATACCACTTTCCATTGTGCCCACACCGCTATCCATAACACCGGTACCCTTACCAATGCTTGGATGGAATGTCTGTTCACGGATGAGGCGGGAGATGCTGGCGCTACGATAAGGTTTCTGCCTCGCTCATCCCAGCCCATCGAAGTAAAACGCTACAACAAGACCTTAGCCACTACCGTTACGGCGGGCGAGGAGTATAAGCTCTGGGAGATGAAAGCTAGTACGTTTATCCCGCAGAAAGGCTTCGATAGCGAAGGCACGGCAATCGATCGCTTCCCTGCTCCCGAGGCGGATGGTAGGGTAACGACCTTTACGGAGGTGAGTGATTGGAAAGAGGTCGAGATCTCCGGCAATCAGAATCTCTCCGAGGCCGGCCTGTCACAGAGTGTCATCGTTAAATCCGATGGCGTGCTTACCGTCGATAGCGAGAATGCGTCCGTCTTTGAGTTGACATTGGAGGAGGGTGCGCAGGTCGTGACAACGAATGCGCTGAAGGTGTCCAAGACTTTCAAAACCAACCGTTCGCTGAATAACAAATGGACGACCTTCGGTAGCCCTATCGAATTGACAGCCTCTGCGGAATATGGTAGTGGGCTAATCCTTTATGCCGCCACCGGCTACACCGCTAAGGAGGCCGTTGCCCAAGGTTGGGAAGAGGTCTCTGTCCTTTACGGGAAAAGGGTCGATCTCACCGCCGGTAGCCCCTATCTGTTGGCCGCCGACGCAGCCTTGACTCGGGTAACCTTTAGCCAAACAGCCTCCGATGCGCCGATCGAGATACCGGCTACGGCTACGGTCGCTTCCGGCGATGCCCTCGAGAACGGCGTGTTCCTCTTCCGGACGAACCCGAATCTCGCCAACCTTACGCTCCGTGGTATCTACGTGCTCAATGCCGAGGGTACCCGCTTCGACCTTCAGGAGGCGGATTATGTGCTGAAGCCTTTCGAGGCATACATCACCGCCAATGCCGTCACCCGCTCGCTGGTTCGTAGCGTGGGTGTGTGCGATGGCTCCGTGGTGACCGCCAACGAGATCGCTACCGCTACCGCCGCTGTCCGTATCTGGGCCGCCGACGGTGCGCTGCATGTCTATTCCGGGGAGGCCGCCGCGCTTACCGTGGTACGCTCCGACGGACGTACCGTCTACGCCGCCTCTATCGCCCCCGGCGATACCCGCTTGGCTTTGCCTTCCGGTATTTACATGGTTCGAATCAATAACATCACTTATAAAATAGCGCTTTGATATGAAACAATATACTAGTTTATGGCTCGTATGCCTGCTGGCGGTCTTCTCGATGACCGCCCGGGCGCAGGAAGGGATCGAGACGAAGGCCCGTCCCGACTACCCCGCTCTTCCTTTCATGTTGACTTTCGAGGCTCCCGCGGAAGGATCTGCCTCCTTATCGATCTCGGCGGACGGTGAGACCCTCACATCCCCTACGACCTTGCATTCCGGCACCGAGGTGACGATTACCGTCACCCCCGCCGACGGCTACCGAATGGCTTCCGGTTACCCGAAGGTTTACCGCACGGGTGCCCCCGACGAAACGGTACCGGCTACGTTTAAGCCCGATGCCAGTAGCGGTATCGCCTACCTCTACACCTTCACCATGCCGGACTTTCCGGTCACGGTAGAGGTGGAGTACGAGAAGATCCAGTCCACCGTCACCTTCGCCAACCCGGCGAACGGTACGCTTACCTTGAGTACCGCCGATGCTCCGGGTAGTTCGATTGTTTCCGGCGGCGAGGTCGCCTCCGGTACGAAGGTGACGATTGCCGCCACCCCCAACAAAGGCTACCAAATGGTGTTCGGCTCCTTGAAGGTATCCGGGAAGGTCGGGAATGAAACCAAGACCGTTCCGTTGCAGAAAGAGAAAGATGGTACGACCTACTTCTTGATGCCGGCCTACGCGGTGACGGCTGAGGTGAAATTTGAGCCTATCCCCGTGGTTCCGTCTTCGGAAGCCCGTTTGAGTTCCCTCTCGTATAAGGTAGGAAATGAGGCTGCTACCCCGCTTCCCGGTTTTCTTGCCTCTACGATGAAATATGAGGTGCTGCTCCCAAGTTCCACCCTGGAATCGGCTGCCCTCACCTTATCCGGCCAGCTGGCCGATGCGAAGGCTAAGCTGTTCGTGAATGGATCGCTTGTTCCCGTACAATCGACAGGATCGTTCACGGCTACTGTATCGCTCGTGGATGGATCGGCCAAGGCTACCTTGGTCGTTACCGCCGAGGATGGACAGACCAAGCGCACATATGCGGTGAACTTCACGGTAGCTCCCCAGCCGGTATGTTACGTCACGATCCAACAGCCGGAAGGCGGCACGATCTCCATTTCCTATAACAAAGAGGGTAAGGAAGTGGTCGTGAAATCCGGTGATGCCGTACCCCAGAATATCGAGTTAAACTTGGCAAATACAGCCTTGCAGAATTACGAGTTCAAAGAATACAGCGTGGATGGTTTCTCGCAGACAGCTGAGACGGTTAATATTGGCACCTGCCTCAGCAAGACGATAACCGCTGCCTTTACGCAGGAATCTTCCGTGACTACGGAAGAGATCGCTACGATCGGTACGCCGGCCGTTCCCAAGGAAAAGGAAGGGCAGGAGGGAACGAATGTTCCAACGGATGATAACCCGATCGTGATCATCCCCGATGCCGTATCCCTGCCATCGGATACGGAACTCTCCAGCCTCCGCTTGGTGAAGGAAGATATAGAAGACCCAGCGAAAAAGGCTGAGATTGAAGAGAAAGCGAAAGCTGCCGCCCAAGATGCGGGTATCGCTCCTGATGCCCCGAAGATCGTGATGGAAGTGACCTTGGTTAAGGTGACGACCACGATTTCCGCTACCGACGCATCCACCACTACCGCCGTAACTCCCGTGCAGCCCTCCGATATCGTGACGGTACGTATCCCGTATCCGGAAGGCGTAAATAAAACCCAACATGATATCGTGATTATCCACCTCCGCTCGGACGGCGTGGTAGACGTGTATTCCGAGGGTAATAACAATTTGACATTAGAGGATGATTATATGGAGATCTCCGTTGCCAGCTTCAGCCCGTTCGTGGTAAGCTATACGCCCAAATCTGGGCCGGTGGATCCCGATTATCCTGACACACCCGACACCCCGGATACCCCGGATGTCCCGACATCGAATGCCTCGGTAGAGGGAGGCATAGCGGTTTGGACCTCTGCCAACGCCCTCCATATCCGTGCGGATCGTCCGGCTGAGGCATGGGTTGTCGGCCTGTCGGGTACTAGTCGTGCCCGGTTTGCGGTCGTTCCCGGCGAGACAAGACGCGCTCTTCCTGCGGGAGTCTATCTTGTCCGAATAGCTGACCAGACCTATAAGGTACGGATACGGAACTAAACGTTGTTTGTTTGACGTGAGAGGGATGTCCTTGTTTCTCCTTGGGGAGAGCGGGGCATCCCTTCTTTTTTGTGAATATGTTTCTTAACATACATACCCGTAATCAATTGGTTAGCCGCAAATGCTTATCTTTGAGCTATCCCGATGCAAACGCTTACAATATGCTAGTCATTTAAACTCAATTATAGTATGAAACCGGAAGATTACATTACCAGAGAGGAGAAGTATGGTGCCCACAACTACCATCCTCTGCCGGTCGTTCTCAGAAGAGGCGAAGGCGTGTTCGTGTGGGACGTGGAAGGAAAACGTTATTTTGATTTCTTGTCTGGCTATTCTGCCTTGAGCCAAGGACATTGCCATCCTAAGATCGTGAAGGCCCTGATGGAGCAGGCGGAGAAGCTTACGCTCGTATCCCGTGCTTTTCATGCGGATATACTGGGTGAGTACATGGAATTTACCTGTAAGTTTTTCGGATATGATAAGCTCTTGCCGATGAATACGGGGGCCGAGGCGGTAGAGACGGCCTTGAAGCTTTGCCGCCGTTGGGGATACCGTCGGAAAGGGGTCGCTCCGGAGCGTGCGAAGATCGTGGTTTGTAGCGAGAATTTCCACGGACGTACGATTACGATTATCTCCATGAGCACCGATCCTAGTTCCTACGCCGATTTCGGCCCTTATACGCCCGGATTTATAAAGATACCCTATAATAAGGTGGATGCGTTGGCCGAGGCCTTGAAAGATCCCGATGTAGTAGGCTTCTTGGTGGAACCGATCCAAGGTGAGGCCGGGGTCGTGGTGCCCGACGATGGTTATCTGCGGGCTTGCTATGATCTTTGCCATCAGCATAATGTGTTGTTTATCGCGGATGAGATACAGACAGGTATCGGTCGTACCGGTAAGCTATTGGCTTGCGATTACGAGGGGATTCGCCCGGATATCTTGATCTTGGGAAAGGCGTTGTCCGGTGGGGTCAGTCCGGTCTCGGCGGTATTGGCGGACGATGAGATCATGCTTACGATCGCTCCGGGAGAGCACGGTTCCACGTATGGTGGAAATCCGTTGGCGGCGAAAGTCGCTATCGCCGCCTTGGAGGTGGTACGTGACGAGCATTTGTCGGAGAATGCGTTTAAGATGGGTGAGCTGTTCCGTGGTGAGATGGAGCGGATTAATAATCCTATGATAAAGAAAGTACGGGGTAAGGGCTTGCTGAACGCTGTCGTGACGGAACCTAAAGATGGGAAGACGGCATGGGACATCTGTTTGGGGTTGAAGGAAAACGGCTTGATAGCCAAGCCTACCCACGATCATATCATCCGCTTCACGCCTCCTTTGGTGATTACGGAGGAGCAAATGATGGAAGCGATTGGCATTATACGAGATACGTTCGCTAAATTCTAGGGTATGAAAATAAATGTAATAGGCGTTCCCTTGAACTTGGGATGTGACCGGGCAGGCGTAGAGCGTGCCCCGAACCACCTTCGGGAACGGGGATTGATGGGAGTGATCCGGAAGAACGGGCATAAAGCCTTTGATTTGGGTAATTTGTATGTCCCCCCTGTCAGCGAGGCAGATAAGTTCGTACGGGGTAACAGCATGAAATATCTGGATGCGATCGTGGAGGTGAATACGAATCTGGCAGAGTTGGTTTATGATACATTGCGTGGAGGAGCGTTCCCCTTGGTGATTGGCGGGGATCATTCGCTGGGTTTAGGTAGCGCCTCGGGCGTGGGTAAATGTTATGATGATTTCGGTATTATCTGGCTGGACGCTCATGGGGATATCAATACCAGCGAGACTTCTCCCAGTGGTAATATCCACGGGATGCCTCTGAGTGCGTTGATGGGGATGGGAAGCGAGGAGCTGGTGAATATCTACGCTCCCGGGAACAAGGTGAACCCGCAGAACGTATTCTTGGTCGGGACCCGCAGTCTGGATGAGGGCGAGTGGGATTTGATCGAGCGGGAGAAGCTGAGTGTCTATACGATGGAGACGATCCATCTGAAAGGCATCGGCTTCGTAGCTGAGGATATCAAGCGGAAATTGAAGGAACGGAAGATCCGCAACGTGCATTTCAGCATAGACGTGGATAGCATAGACCCCCGTTTCGCTCCGGGCACGGGAACCCGTGTGTGTGAGGGACTGATGCCGGATGAGTTTAATAACTTCGTGGATCATATGCTATCGACAAACTTGATTAAATCGATGGATCTGGTAGAGCTGAATCCGGAATTGGATGTGAACGAGCAGACTACGAGCCTTTGTCTGCAGATCATTGATTATATTACCGCCCGTCTATAAGGAATCTAAATTCCATGGTTTATGATAAGAGTGTGAAAATGAAGTCCCCTTGTCCCGGTTCAGACCGGATACGAGGGGACTTGAAAATACGATATGTCTATTGGTTTATTTCATTCTTCGGATATTGGCGTAATTGAAGCTATCGCTCAAGAAATCGTCCTCGCTGAATTTATAGCCTTGAGGGCCCCAGTTGCCCATGGCCAGCATAGCCAACATCGTCATTGGATTGAATTCGCTCATGTCGCCGCTAGCCGCCGCAAGGGAAACTGATTCCATTAACTTACGCATTGAGTGTTGATAGTTTTCGTTGATCACCATGTTGCGGTACAAGGCAAGGATTCCGTCTCCTTGCTCCTTACGGTTCCAAGTCAGTATATATGTACCGTCGTTGGCTTCCGCCTTGGCTTGGAGATCGGGCAGTTTGGCGGAGTTGGCGTCCGCTATGATAAAGGTTACGAAACCTTCCTTGTCCACTTTAGGCATTTCCTCGTCATAAATAGAGGCATACGAGTAGGTCTCGGCTGACCCAAGGCATATGGACCAGTATCGTACATCGGCGGTGGCGTATTCGCTTACGCTTTTAGGAGCCGTAGGAGGGATGAAACGGAAAGTAGCTACCTCCCCTTCGTTCAGTTTGATGCGGGCGAATAGGTATTCTGCCGGGCTGTTCGGGTACATTAGGCTCAGCGGGGCACGCATGAACGGGAGTTGCGGCAGGTCGGCGGAGAAATCCATCGGCGGCAAGTTCAACGATTCGTGGATGTTGCAGACCTCACGCTTCGGGAAATCCACTTCCTCACCTGTAGTCACATCGAAAGCTTGGATAGCAGGCATGTCCACGCCGCCATACTCATCGCCGCTATATTGTTTCGCCAAGTAAAGACGCATGAAAATGGAGACCATATTGACATCTTCCGGAAACTCGCATATGTTCTTCATCGAGGCACGTGCGCTGGCGGGGGTGTTAGCGGGAATGATGTAAATCGTATAGCCATTTGCTCCGTAGTCGTCTGTTTCCTTTACATAGGGGTTGATGGAGCTGTCATCGGGTTGGATATTTACGTCTTCAATGCTGGATACGTCTATTTGGGTCTCGTCGTTATAAACCGTGAAATTGAAGAAGCGTGACTTCGGGAACTTTCCAGTCAGACGAAGGCCGATGTTTGGATTATCTTTGTAAGAATAGGTGTATTCCCAATAATCGGCATAGATATCAGGAAAGGCCAGTAGGGTTTGATTGTCGCCCCGGAGCGTCTTGCCCCATTGTTCCTTGGGTTCCGGGTTGTTGATTTGAGGGGTATTCTCATCATCGTCGTCGCAAGCGGTGAACATACCCATAGTAAGGGCTACGTAAGCATTCGATAAACTCCCCCTTTCATTCTAAAAATGTGATATTACTTTTG
>OBUO01000159.1_pt1 | contig 29841 bp, 19 predicted proteins | sample 1475861 | NCBI WGS metagenome assembly OBUO01 (sample SAMEA2579936, study PRJEB22360) | human gut metagenome | biome: human gut; feature: human-associated habitat; material: faeces | place: Denmark | collected 2008/2010
CCGTAAGGCTCGCCCCCACCCACCCCCCCCACCGCCCCCCGCCGCCATACCTTCGGTAGTAGCGGCGTATTGGTGCGGCCCCTCGACCTAAAGATCTGCGACATGGACGGCAACGTACTTCCTCCGGGAGAGAAAGGCGAGATCGTCATCCGGGGAGAGAACGTGATGGCCGGCTACTGGAAGAACCCGGCATCGACGGCCGATACCGTAAAGGAGGGTTGGCTGTACACCGGGGATATGGGATATATGCGTGACGGGCTTCTTTATGTGTTGGGGCGTTTCAAGAGCCTGCTGATCGGAAGCGACGGGGAGAAATACAGTCCGGAGGGTATAGAGGAGGCCTTGGTAGAGCATTCCTCTTGCATCGACCAGCTGATCCTATACAATAACCAGAGTCCGTACACGACCGCCCTGTTGGTCCCTAACAAAGAACGGTTGAGGAAGCATCTGGCCCACCAGAATCTGGACCTTACGAGCGATCAAGGCCGAGAAGAGGCCATCCGTATCATCCAGCGCCAGATCGACCGTTTCCGCAAGGGAGGCGACCTGTCCACTCTATTCCCGGATCGTTGGTTGCCGACCACCTTCGCCATCCTCCCCGAGCCTTTCACCGAGCAAAACGGCATGGTAAACAGCACCATGAAGATCGTCCGGGGCAAGGTAGAGAAAGCCTACGCCGCCCGTATCGCCCAGCTCTATACCCCCGAGGGGAAGAACCCGCAGAACAAGTGGAACAAGGAGGCGTTGTAGAGACGCGGCGTGCTCGCCTACTCCATGCGTCCCCGAGAAGGCTCCCTAAGCACGAAGCAGTATTACAACCCGGAATATTATCCGTTCTTGGTTCCTACGTTAGATGACAATGGCAAGCAGATCGGGGATCTGGTACAGCCCGAGGGCGGCACACGTATCATCGTGATCAAGAAGAAATGATTTATCGGCGAGGCCCGGCCACCAAGGTTGGGCCTCGCATTTTCTAAAGATTCCACCGCGCACCTGCCGCGAGGTGCCGCATTTCCCCAAGATTCGACCGCGCACCCGATGTACCCCCCGTATTTTTCCAAGATTCGACCGTGCACCCGCCGCAAGGTCTCGCATTTCCCCAAGATTCCGTTTCGCGCCCGATGTAAGCCCCGTATTTTCCCAAGATTCGACTTTTCACCTGCCGCGAGGTCGAATCCGCGAAAAATACGGTAGTTTCCAGAGCTATATCCACCGATTTGTCTTACCTTTAGCCAGTATTAAACCTGATCATGGATCTAAATCAACAAGAAAATGGAAAAGATTACAAAAGTAAAAGACATTAACATCACGAAATTGAACAACGCCGAGTACCGAACCTTCATGGCCCGCTACGGGAACCTGCTCGCGGGTGGCGGAGGCGACTCGGAATCTCCCGACGAGATCAGCTTCGACCCGAACGACCCGCTGGGCATCCCCCAAGAACTTCGTACGGCCTTCGCCACCGATTTCGCCCTGTTGACCGACGCCGTGAACCAATCCTCGGCCAGCGAGGAGACCGCGCAGATGTCCGCCCTCGACAAGGAGAGGGATGATCTCTTGATCTTCATTACTTCCACTATTACCCAAATGACGAAAAGCCCGCTGGCGGCGCAACGCACGGCGGCCGAGAAGCTATACCTTCCCGTAAAGCCCTACATCGGAGCCGCGCGCCTCGCCAACTTGCAGGAGACGGCCGCCATCGAGGGCTTGCTGGTAGACCTCGACAAGGCCGGGATGCCCGAGGCGCTGGCGGCGATCAACCTCACCCAAGGAGTAGCGCTATGCGTGAAAGAGAAGAACAAGCAATACGCCACGCTCACCGAGCAACGCGCCAACGCCAAGGCGGACGACCCCGTAGAGAGCGCCAAGAAAATCCGCCTACGCATGGACGAGGAATACGACGAGATGTCCACCTACGCCTTCGCGCAAAGCGTGGTGAAGCCCACTCAAGAGACCGCCGCCTTCATCAACCGCCTCAACGCGCTGGTCGACGAGACGAACGCCCTCTACAACCAACGCATAGCGCAGGCGAGGGCCGCAGCCGCCAAGAAACAAGAAGGCGACAAGCCCGCTACCGACAGCGACTCGCCATCAGAGATATAAAATAATGAAGATCTTTTTCGTTAAATAATGAAGCTCGCGTTTTCTACCGCCGGGTTTCCCATCGAGCGGTGGGAAACCCGGTGATTAATGATTATTAATAGCCTCTCCCCCCTCCCTCCCACGAAAAAAACATACCTTTGCCAACAGTATTATCCGTGAAGGAATAACGAGACATTTACATGATAAGATCTATTCGCTATATCACTTTGCTAGTCCTGTTACAATTCGTGACCGGCATTTCCGTCCTATACGCCCAGAGCATAACTTCCGCATCCGGAATCGTGAGAGACTCCGTAAGCGGGGAACCCCTATCCTACGTATCCGTCATGTTCGAGAACTCGACGATCGGGGCGATGACCGACGATGACGGGGCTTTCAGCCTCCAGAATGACAAAGGGCTTACCCGGCTGGTCGTATCCTCGCTTGGATATGACAATAAGGTCGTAAACCTAAAGGCGGGGCAAAAGAACAACGCCCTCAACGTGCTCCTCCGGCCTACCTCGTTCGAGATTGCCGAGGTAGTCGTCAAGCCTAAACGTGAGAAATATTCCCGCAAGGACAACCCCGCCGTGGAACTGATCAAGAAAGTCATAGAGCATAAGAACGACAACCGCATCGAGGCGAAGGACGAGTACCAAAGCGAGGTGTACGAGAAGCTCAGCATGTCGCTGGACGACTTCAACCCCAATCTCGAGAAGAATAAGTTCCTGAAGAAATTCAAGTTCATCAAGAACTATCTGGATACCTCGGAGTTCAACGGGAAACCGATCCTGACGATCTCCGTCCGTGAGACGATCTCCGACCAATACTACCGCAAACATCCCAAGGCGGAGAAGACGATCACCAAGGCCAAGCGCCAGCAGGGTATCGACAAGACCTTGGACGATGGAGGCGCCATCACCGCCAACCTTGAGGAGATATTCAAGGGCGTCAATATCTTCGACAACAATATCAATATCTTGTTGAACCGTTTCGTGAGCCCGCTGTCTTCCACGCTGGCCGTCTCCTATTACAAATATTATATCATGGATACGGTGGACGTTGCCGGAGATAAATGTGTGGATCTCGCCTTCGTGCCCGTAAACAGCCAGAGTTACGGCTTCACGGGCCGCTTGTACATCACGCTGGACGGTAATTACGCCGTCAAGAAATTCCTCTTGAACACCCCGGCGAACATCAACCTCAACTGGGTGGACAAGCTCCGGATCGAGCAAGAGTTCAAGCGGATGCCGGATAGCACTTGGGTGCTCGCCAACGAGAATACCTACGTTAATTTCTATATCGTAAAAGGGGCGCAACAGCTCTATGCCCACCAGCTAAGGAATTTCGATAAGTATCAGTTCGACGTGCAGAACGCCGACTCGATCTTCGGCCTTCTCGGTCCGATCCATGAGTTGCCCGAAGCCACCGCCCAGACCGACACCTTCTGGATACACAACCGCCATGTCCCCTTGAAAGAGAAAGAGAGCGCCTTGGACGACTTGCTGGCGCAACTTCGCAAGGTACCGGCTTTCAACGTGATCATCAAGACCGCCGAGATATTGATCACCGGTTATATCCCGACCACGGCGGACAAGGATAAGAGCAAGTTCGATTTCGGACCGATGAATACCACGTTCAGCGCCAACCATCTGGAGGGCTTCCGCATGCGTGTGGGAGGTATGACGACGGCAAACCTCAACCCGCACTGGTTCGGTAGCGGTTATCTGGCCTATGGCGTAAACGACCGTAAGCTAAAGTATAACGCCAAGCTGACGTATAGCGTGAACAAGAAGAAATATCACGAGGGAGAAAGCCCGGTGAACAATATCTCTGCGATCCAAGAGTACGACGTATATACGCCTGGTCAGGACTTCCTCTTCACCAGCAAGGATAATATGTTCGTGGCATGGAAGGTGGGCGAGCCCGTCACCATGATGCAATACATCCGCAAGACCATGCTCCAGTACCAGAAGGAATGGCTGAATGGCCTGACCCTTACCACTTGGGCGCGGAACGAGAACAACGAGGCGGCCGGAACGCTCCGCTACGACCGTTACGACGCCGACGGGACATTGACGAACCTAAAGAGTTTCACCAACACGGAGCTAGGGACCCAGCTTCGTTTCGCCCCGGGCGAGCGTGCCTATAACGGACGAGAGGGTAAGAACTCGCTTTTCAACCTCTCGAAAGACGCTCCCGTATTCAAGCTATCCCATCAGATGGGATTGAAGAACGTGTTGGGGAGCGACTTCAACTACAACCATACGGAGATCAGCGCCGAGAAACGGATCTGGCTCTCTTCCTTCGGACATATCGACGCCTTGGTGACGGCGGGCAAGGTATGGGACAAGGTTCCTTTCCCCTTGCTCATCATGCCGAATACCAACCAGTCCATCACGATCCAGCCGCAAGCCTTCAACATGATGCGTGCGCTGGAGTTCGTAAGCGACCAGTATGTTTCGTTCTACTTCACGTATTATATGAAGGGATGGATCTTAAACCGTATTCCCGGCGTGAAGTGGCTACGTTTGCGTGAGGTGATATCGTTCAGCGGTTTCTACGGAGGACTGACCGATAAGAATAACCCGGCCTTGGACCCGACGGGACTATACCGCTTCCCCGAGGGAACCTCGCCGATGGGCCGTACGCCTTACCTTGAGGCCAGCGTAGGTCTGGAGAACATCTTCAAGATATTACGGATCGATTATTACCGCCGGTTGACGTATCTGGACCAACCGAATATCAAGAAGGGGGGCGTGCGTATAGCGCTGCGGTTCTCCTTCTAAGAGTTGACAGTTGAGAATTGACAGTTGACAGTTAAATGTAGGAGAGATAAGAAAATGGGGGAGTTGGAACGCAGACCGAACGCATGGGCGTTGACGCCGCTGGTGGTATTCTTATTGACTTATTTGGTGGTGTCTATCGTGGCGGGGGATTTCTATAAGATGCCGATAACGGTAGCCTTCGTCATCTCCTCGATCGTAGCGATAGCGATCTCCAAGGGAGGCAAATTAAGCCACCGTATCGAGCAGTTCTGCCGGGGGGCGGCCAACAGCAATATCATGCTGATGGTATTGATCTTCATCCTCGCCGGGGCCTTCGCCCAGACTGCCAAGGCGATGGGTGCCGTAGACGCTACCGTGAATCTGGCGATGTCCATCCTGCCCGGTAACCTGTTGGCGGCCGGAATCTTCCTAGCCGCTTGCTTCATATCCATCTCGGTAGGTACGTCGGTGGGCACGATCGTGGCCTTGGCCCCGGTAGCCGTCGGTATAGCGGACAAGACGGGGATGCCGGACGCCCTTATGCTGGGTGTCGTGGTAAGCGGCGCCATGTTCGGCGATAACCTGTCGTTCATATCCGATACGACCATCGTAGCTACCCGCACGCAGGGTTGCCAGATGTCCGATAAGTTCAAGGTGAATATCCGTATCGCCCTCCCGATAGCGATCCTGACCGGATTGATATACGTGCTGGTGGGAAGCGGCGTGGAGAACGCTTACGCTCCGGCCCCGATCGAATGGGTCAAGGTGATCCCTTATCTGGTGGTATTGGTAACCGCCGTTTGCGGGATCAATGTCATGCTGGTGCTATTCATCGGGATCGTCCTGTCCGGTATAGTAGGTCTGTGGACCGGTAGCTTTGATATCTGGGGCTGGAACGCCTCCATGGGATTAGGTATCACCAATATGGGCGAGCTGATTATCGTGACGCTTCTGGCAGGAGGCATGTTGGAGATGATCCGTTATAACGGGGGTATCGACTGGATCATCCGCAAGCTTACCTCCCGCATCCATTCCTCCAAGGGGGCCGAGATGAGCATAGCGGCCTTGGTGAGCTTCGCCAACCTCTGCACGGCCAACAATACGATCGCCCTCATCATGGCCGGCCCGATCGCCAAAGATATAGCGGACCGGTTCAAGATAGATCCCCGCCGCAGCGCCAGCCTATTGGATATCTTCTCTTGCTTCGTACAGGGAATCATCCCCTACGGCGCCCAGATGTTGATGGCCGCCGGACTCGGGCATGTCTCCCCTATCGAGATCATGCAATATCTTTACTACCCGTATCTATTGGGAGCAGGCGCCTTATTGGCGATCTTATTCAATTATCCGAGGAAATATACACTCGTATAGACTGCCCGTCCTTACGAAAAAACACAATAGTATTCAAAGCAAAAAGACTATTGTGTCCGGGATTGAATACTATTGTGTTCGCTGATGAATACTACTGTGTTCAGGTGGGAACACGGTAGTGTTTGGGAGCGAAGGGAATACCGCTGTCGGATTAGCCGAACAAATCCAGCGTAAGCTGTTTCTTCGCGGCTTCCAGTTTACGAAGATGCCGCTTGCCTTGAGGGGTGACGATCTCCATCTTATCGAAACGGGTACGTATCACCGTAGTCACGGTATAGCTCACGTTGACCACCTCTCCTAGCTCCGACAGACGGCGAGCGATCTCCAAGACGCAATCGATGCACATACCGCTCGTGAACGAGATCTTGTCCTCGAACATCTGTTTCTTGAAATCCTCATCTTGCATATAGAAATCGATCGTCTCGCCTCCCTTGTTGTAGATACCTTTCCACCGATACTTACTATCTTTCAGTACCGGCGAGATGATCTCTATCGTGGCCTTATTATCCTTGACCGTAGGCAGATCGTCGCTACGCAAGATAAAATAATCGAACTGGTCCCGTTTCACCTCCAGCGAACCGGAACGGTTACGATCCTTCTCGTTCAACTCACGTACCGAGATTTTCGTCACCTTCGGATACCCTTTCAAAGCCTCGTAGAAATTAGACTTGCACTTGCAGAAACGGGGCGAGGCGTTCAACAGGTCGATCAAGCGGTGTGAAGGCGTAACCCCCGGAGTCTTCAGCCGTAGTTCACGGCGTAACTTGAACAGCTCACGCTGCATCTCCTCCTCGTCCGCCGGCGTACGATCCATCAGCGGCTGTCCACCCACCGACAAGGAAGGACGGGTCAATATCTGCATCACCAAGTTCAACACGATAGAGATAGAGCGGCTACTCTCCCCAGCCACGCCCAGCTTCTCACGGAAACCACCCTCCTTATCGTAAGGCTCGTTGTAAACCGTCAGCTTCACGTCCAGCATATCCGCCAAGGAACGTATCAGCGTAAGAATCTCCTTCTCACACCGGTGCTTGGTCATGGCATCCATATAATTGGATTTATTATTAAAGGAATAACGTATCTCCAGCTTATTCGCGAATTTTAGAATAGAGTCACTCATTTGTTTCTAGTTTTTCGGTTCTTCTTTCGGTTTACGATCAAAAAACGGGTTCTTCGACGAGGCGCTGACCGGTATCGCCATCACGCATTTACAGTCTCCCAACAGCCCCAGTCGTTGGGCCGCCAAGCCGGCGCTGAACATGACACGAGTATCCACACGCAGGTCCGCCGCCGTAGCGCAAGCCGAGCCGATAGCGATACCCAGATCGACGGAATTAATAGCGCACGGAACCAAGTCCGGCTTCTCCACGCAGGTATCGAAACCGCAATGGGCGCAGTTCAAGCCTTGTACTTTCTGGGAGGTACCGATAATCACCACGGCGTCGGCACTCTTTATATTCTCGGCGTCACGGAGCAGGAACTTGAATCCGGTCTCGGCCGCTATCCGGATCATCTCATCGGACAAGCGCAAAATATCCCCATCCGTCACCATCGCTATCTCTATGATATCAATACCCTTGCCTTTAGGAGCCGTGCGAGCGGCTGTCATCATACGGCGTGCGGCCTGTAACACAAGCTCATGCCTGATTTCTCTTTCGTTCTGTATCATATCCTTCTAAATTCAGTGAAACAAAATTAAGCAAAATATACGAAACCAAGGCAAACATATGAGGATAGAATTCATAATTCAAGATTAGTCATTCGGTCCGTGGCCTTAAAGGGATAAGCCGGGTATTCATAAATACTGAAGCGAGGCTCCGTCTCTCCCTCGCAATAATTCCAGATCGTACGGTACTCATTGACATCCTCGCCCATCTCCTTCAATTGCCTAAGGTAAGCGGCCACGGATTTATTCTCCACGATATAAACCTCACCCATTTGATCGATAATCGGGCTATGCCGACGGCTCCCGTCGTGATCGAACTTAAGAATCCGCTTTCCCTCGGAAGTCAGGCCTATGGTATGGAAAGTCATGCTCTTACCAATAGCGGGCAAGTTCAATACATTACGATCCGTACCTGCGAACAACAACCCGTTTTCCTTCAGGAAACGAACCAAACGCTTGCCTAAAGGACGTTGGTTACGGATCATATCATACAACTCCGCCTGTTTCTCCTTCGGCACCTGCCCGAAGATCTTCTCCTCACGAGCCTCTTGCAACGAGCGGCTATTCGGGGTGTAAACCGCATAATTCTCCCGGAATCCTTTCACGGAGAACGTATAATAGCAAACCACCCCAAGGGCGTTTAAGGTCTGCCGTAATTTCGCCGTATGTCCCTTACGGGAAGCCGAAACCGTATATACCAACTGATTCGTGATCGTCCAGCCCGCCGCCAAGATCGCCTCGATAGCGTGCCTCGCCTCCGGTGTCACCTCTAGTGGAGACTGGAAATGCGTTTGTATATAGAACTGGCTCACGCCGATAGCGGAAGCCTTCTCCTTGAACTCCCTCAATATACCGACCAACTCATCGGTCACACGCAGCGGAAGATAAGCCAGCAACCGGGAACCTAGCCGTACCCGTTGCAGCTCGGCGTACTTCTCGCCCTCCGGACGGCTCTCGTTCGCCTTCCGTTTCCGCACCGCCATCTTATATACCGCCTCCAATATCTTACGCAAGGTAGCGTTCTGGCTCATCAAGGCATCCCCGCCCGTTATCAGGATATCCCGTAGCTGGGCGTCTTCCTCGAAATAACGCATCAGACGACGTAACTTCCGGTCCCAACTCTCCTTAGGCTTCAGGACCTCGAAATCGAAATTCAACCGCTCGCTCTGGAAATCATACATGCGCTGGCAAGAAGCGCACAATCCACCGCAGGCACGCCCCATCGAATCGGGGATCAAGATCGCCACCTCCGGATACCTCCGGTGTATATTATGTCCCTCCGGCAATAGCCAACCCGCCGCATTCGGCTCATCGGCAACGACCATGTCTTCCTTTTCCCACGCCTTAATGCTTCCATACGTATCTACCAGCTCGTTCGAGTACATGATGTACGATCGCACCGTAGCGTCGTCATACCCCTCATGTTCTATATTTAATAGGGAAAGATAATAAGGAGTCACAAAAAAGGGCATCCCCTTCTTTTTGGCACGGGCCAATAAGCTCATCGTCTCGTCCGACAGGGAATATCCCAAAAAGAAGTTCAATTCCGTAGGACTCTTGATCGCCATCGACAAATGGAAACGAGCGGTATTCCACCATTCACGTACCCGGGCCTCTTTCTCCTCATAGGAGATGCCCTCGGCGAACTGAAAACGTGACGAAGGGCTATGGCGTCTTTCTATCTTCTTGATCAAGCAAGAGATGATACGCTCCTTGTTCCTCTCACGGATAGCGATTACCTCCGGGTCAAGCCCGGTCGGCCAACGGCTCATCTGCCTTTTCACCAATGCCCGGTCCGGTAGGATCTCAACCGGATATTCCAATAAATCAAACTGATGGTATAGGTCAATGAATAAATCAGGAGAGACCTCATTTTCCAAATGGCCGATCAGGAACTGCCAAAGATAAGTGACCGTCCGCACCGGAAGACGCTCGCCCGTAGACAGCTCGTCCACGAAAGTATCATCATGCTCAATCAAAAGAAGGATACGTCTCGCCACCGCCATTCCTACGTTTTCTTGGGTACTTTCCTTTTCCGTGAGCCGGGATAAAATAAGAGAACGCAAAGCATCCTTAAAATACTTTGCGTTCTCACTTTCTTCCGCTAAGGTCACCAACCAAGGGAAGCTCTGATTATATACTTTTTTTAGTTTAGAAATGTCGGATACAAGATGTTCTTTTTTTATCATAAGCATGTCATTTTTGTAGATTAGAATACATTTGTAAAGCGCCCTCTTGACGATTTTCTACAAAAATAACAAAAAATACGGCAAAATGCCGTTTATACAAATCTAAAACATCTTAATAAATCCTTACCATACGATCGACGGACAATACTGCGATATCGTATTTTTCAATACCTTTAGATTGATCGGCTTCGTGATAAAACCGGAAGCCCCGGCTTCTTTAGCGGCTTCCATATCAGAGTCGAATACATAAGCCGACTGCATGATTACGGGGATATCTTTCGATAGCTTACGGATTTCTTTCAAAGACTCGATACCCGTCATCTCAGGCATCTTTATATCCATCAAGATCAAGTCCACCTCGTTTTCCTTAAAGAGAGCCAAAGCTTCCAAACCAGTTTTAGCACGGATCAAATTACAATATTTATGTAAAATGGTCTTCAGAAGTAAATAATTACTTTCCTCATCCTCCGCGATTAGCAACGTGGGCTTTCCTCCACTCAAATCATTTTTCACATCCATATATATAACGTTTTATTCTTTTAATCAAAATCAAATAAACTCTGATGAAGCAAAGATAAAACAAATATTAGAAAGTAGACATAAAATTCAAGGAGATATGAGTATTCGGGGAAGTTCTTTTTCCACCCATGCTAGAAAGTTACGTCTATACCTCCCATAAATATCGCCTTCGGCATCGGGAATCCTTCGTTGATGGAATAACGGGTAGCCGTTAAATTCTCTCCTTTGACAAATAGATTCAAGCCTTTATCACGTGTACCGAAACGGTAGGCTGCCTTCGCATTCAAGGTTGTAAAATCTTCCTTCTCTGTACAACCTTCATTGGTATATAGATCAAAGATAGATTGTACATTTACATTTAAAGTAAAACGTCCCGGTTTATAAACAGCCCCTACATAAAATTTTTGACCGGGGGCACCAGGAATAGGCTTACTCATATGCAGATAACTGTAATTTAAGTTCATACTTAAATTCTCACAAATTTGATAACGAGTTTCAAACTCAATACCTTTATTTGTAAAGGTACCCGTATTTAGATTCTTGAAAGGAGGCCTATTATCCCCATTTACGCTCACCGAATAAATTATATCTTTCCCATCAATAAAAAATGCGGTTAACTCAGCATATAAATCACCACCCAAAAAAGATTGTCCGACAGCCACCTCATAATTCAACATACTCTCCGGTTTCAAATCTGGATTTGCAGCTCCCCACATATACATTTCACGAATATTGGGGCTACGAAAACCTTTAGAAACAGAAGCCCGAATCATATTTCCCTCAAAAGGACGAACAGTCACTCCCCCTTGAGGGACCCATTCTCCACCATAAGTACTGCTGTGCTCATAACGAACGCCGGCATTCAAACTTAACATATCAAACAAATCCTGTTGCATAATGACATATCCAGCCGTTTCATTCACAGTTTTGTCAACCAATTCTTTTTCAGAGCCATCGTTATTATCATTCCAAGCATGTCCACCCCAGTTTTTATAATCAATACCTACGGTAAAGTTATTCCCTTTAAACAAACGAAAAGACTCATATAATAAGACACCGACGTTGTGGTCATCAGATCGGAATAAATAAGTCAATGGTTTCTCTCCCGGATCGTAGCCATCATTAATCTTATGATTTCCCCAATTATAAAACAAACGTAAAGCCCCGCTCATTTTCCCATAATTATTTACCAAAGCCATAGATGCCGTACCACGCAGGATATCCATCTTATTATCTAATACAGGAGCCGAGGTCTTCCCTGGATTTTGAAATTTAGATTTAGCTAAGCTAACATCTCCTGTTATCTTATAATGTTCATTGAATGTATATCCCAAATTAGCAAAACCATTAGTAATATTAAAATCCGAATTCGGACGATGTCCGTCAGTACGATCATGGTTAATTGAGACAAAACTACTGAACTTCCCAACGTTAAAACCATTATTCACCATATATTTTTGTGTGTTATAGGAACCATACATCACACGGGCCTGCGTACGCCTTCCTTCTTGTTTATGATGACGAGTGATAATATTAACAACTCCTCCCATAGCGTTTGAGCCATATAATAAAGAACCCGGTCCACGGATAACTTCTACCCGCTCAACATCCGAAGCAACATATGTATCAGGTAATGCATGTCCGAACACACCTGCCCATTGCGGTTGTCCATCAAACAACATCAAAACCTTATTTCCACTCCCTACGCCACGAATATTTACGGTTCCAGCCGCTCCTTCCGAAACACCAAATCCTGTGATTCCTTTTTGTGTCACAAATAATCCCGGCACATACTCCGATAATACAGGAAGCAACGCCGATTCACTGCTAGCCTCAATCTCCTCCCGTTCGATGACCGAGATAGATAACGGCACACTGTTCCGGTTCACATGGATCTTGTTGGCGGAAACCACCACCCCTTTCAAATTGATCAGACTGTCAATCTCTGCCGGATCTATCGCAAATGCCATGGAGCCTATCAACAGTCCGAAAACCAGTAAAAGTTCTTTTCTCATATACTACTACATCTATAATATTTATCATTTTAAACATCCCTTAGTAGCACGTCTACTAAAAAACGTGTTACCAAACCCGCAAAAAAAAGCATTAATCCGCCCGGCTCATCACCAACTTACCATGCTTAATGCCTTTGATTGTCGTCAACTTATCCGACAATTCCGTCAAGCGGTGGGCCGTTCCCATCACCGTCACTATATGCAAGCAAAAATTCTGATTGATATAATACTGGGAAGACGACAAGATCACATCCTTATAATTTTGTTGGATACCCGTGATTTTCAAGGAGATCTCTTTCTTGACTTGGTCATACATGATCACGATCGTCCCGGCTACGATATGGTTGCATTGCCATTTACGTTCGGCTACATTCTTCTCTATCAGAAAACGAATCGCTTGCGAACGATTGGCGAAGCCATTCTCATTCACATATTGATCCAATGATTCCAACAGATTGTCTTCCAAAGAGACACCAAAACGTTTTAAAGACATAAACCCTTTTTTTATAATTTTCGATGTCAAAGGTAGTATTTTTTCAAGAATCTCGGTATTCTATCGGCAGGAAGAGGAAAAATTAGTCGTTAATCACGAAAATTCACTCCGGTATCCCACCATAAACGAGTACCTCCGGCATCCGGACCTCCCAGATACTCACACAAGGCGGAATACTGAGCCGGGTTACCAGAAATAATGCTAACCGGGAAATTCAAGCGACGAATCATCGTTCGCGTATCGATCTTTCCATTGCTTTTATTCACCAAAACCGGGAACAAACGGGGATAACCGGTACGTCTCTGCTCCGCCCAAGCCTCACAGCCCTCGGGGTAACAAGCGATCCATTTTTGGGTAATGATCTTCTCCAGCTTGGTCTCCCTAGAGGCTTCTTCATCCCATGCCGGAGACACCAAGCAAAGCGCCTTCGCCGAATAGTCGGGAGTAAACGTATCCACGAAATCGGCGGCTACATGATCACTTTGTAAATAAGCGTTCGCCTCTCCTACCCTCCATTGATTGAACGATGATCGTACGCCTTGCTCATAGCAAGTCCCGGCATCCTCCCCGGACCAGCCCCGCAAGGCTGCCTCCGCACGTAAGAACCAAACTTCCGCAGGCGTCATTAAGATAGCGTCCGTTTTCTGGGTAATCGTGCTTCTCGAATGCTCACTATAGCGGGAATGATTAAATCCTGTCCCTTGCCGGATTCCCCGGTACTCCCCGGAATATCCCTGTCCGGTAGCAGGCTCAAAATAACGGGATAATCGAGGGTCTTTATATCCTTTAAGGATCGATTCCATATTAGCGTTCATAAAAACCTCTCCCCACGCCTTATTGATCTCCCCCAGCGGATTCGAGTAGCCGGTTCCGGCGGTAGAAACCGCGACGACCTCATAAGCCTCCTCCAGCAAACCGGCTGGATGTGTCAGCGACTTATGCGCCTCATCCCTTGCCTTATCAGGGTCGGCCATAGCGATACGAATCGCCAAGCGCAAACGTAATGAGTTGGCGAAACGCATCCATTCCCCAAACGTCCTGTAATTCTCCGGCATAATCATATCGAAACGAGAAAAGGTTTCCTCTCCATCATATTCAGACAGCAGGTGAATAGCCTCCCCCAAATCTTGGAAAAAAGCATAATAAGCGTCTTTCTGGGAATCCGGCATTACCCCGGCATCCGACTCCCCAAACTTTGTATACACGATCGGGCCATAATAATCCGAGATCCGATGCATGATCTCAACTTTCAGTATTTTAGCGATCGCATAGAAAGCCGGATATTTATCACGGGAATGATCTTCCGTCTGCTTTATCTCCGTCATGATATATCCATACGTATTATCCCACATCGTACCATTCCAGCCATCCTGCAAATTATAGACCGTATTCCCCAATCCTGCGTTGAAAGGTTTAAAATCATGCATATAACCGGAAAACATATCCGCATTCAGATTTTGCATCGTCTGGAAATGCCAGTTCTTGCCACTCCCCCAATCATAATTAAAATAAATCCCCATCTGGACTACTTTTAGCCAGACACCGAACGTATTATAATCATACGTTTTCTGCTCATCGGTAAAACCCGTATTATCGGTATTATACTCCTCGAATTTACCCGTACAGGAAAAAAGGAGTAATACGGCCAACAGACCTGCCATCTTATTCAGAAATCTCGTCTTCATACGCTTAGAATGAAAGTTTCACATTAAAGCCGACACTTCTCGTAGTCGGTATCCCGAATATATCGATCCCTTGATTGCTATTGCTCGCCGAAAGCACGGCATCCGGATCAAATGGAGCCTTTTTATAAATAAAGAATAGATTCCGGGCGACAAAAGACAGTTCCGCCTTTTTAACAAATTGTTTCCTTCCCAACAATCTCTTCGGTAGCGTATATCCTAAAGATAACTCCCGCAAACGGATATTGGTAGCATCGTACATATAATATTCAGTCACACCGTTTCGTCCTCCCACCTGCTCATAAAATCCTTTTATGTTATAAATATGATGTCCTTCCAAATCCACATACCCCATCGTACGGGCCTCTCCGGAAACTTTACTCACTCCCGTTTGGTCAAGCACAGCCTGAGTCTGGGCCAGCACATCTCCCCCAAAATGCCCGTCAATCAAGAAATAGAACGAGAAATCCTTATACGTGAAACTATTTCCCCAACCCAATAAGAACGCCGGATTGCAATTCCCCACCTTAGCCGTATTCCCGCTGCCGATCTCTTGGGGCAAGCCGTCCCGACCATACACGATCGCACCATATTTATCCCGCTCAAAAGCTTTCCCATAGATATCACCAAACGAGCCACCTTCCACCAAACGCATCGTATAGCTAGAGGAGAATCCTTCATCTCCTTGAATAAAGCTAGCCAAATCATCATGTAGTTTCTTTACTTCATTTTTATTCCGGGAAAAGTTGAGTGTCGTATTCCATTTAAACTGATTCGTTAAGATAGGAACCGCACCGAACGTCAATTCCACTCCCATATTCTGTATATTTCCCGCATTCACAAAATAATACTTGTATGCGGCTCCAGCGGAAGAAGGTAAAGAGAAGAGTTGATTTTTCGTATTGGTCTTATAGAACGTAAAATCCACGTCCATACGATAATCAAAGAATTTCCATTCGGTACCTATTTCAAAAGAACTGCTCATCTCCGGCTTTAAGGTACCGAACGGAGCCGTATCATTCGGCTGGGGAATCCCGCCCGCAGCGATATGGCCTACCGTATTGCTAACGAATAAGGGTATATCATTACCCACCTTACTCCAAGAAGCCCGTACTTTCCCAAAAGATATCAAGGAAGGCATCGAGAAGGATTTAGGGATAATCCAAGAAAGACCGACTAAAGGATAGAAAAAACCTCTTGATTTACGTTCCGTAAACGCAAGGGTAGATGACCAGTCATTACGTGCGGTCACATCTAAGTAAAGGCTTTCCTTATATCCCAACTGCGCCATAGCAAAAAAGGATTGCATTTGCCGGCGTGCGTCATCCGACTCCTCGATGTAGGCACTGGACGACATGTTAATATTAGCGATCGTAAAGACATTCGGATAATACAAGGAAGCCGTTTTCGAATCCAGCCTCAACGCACTGGTGCGTGTGTCCGTTATGCTCGTACCGATAGCGGCGTTCAAGGAGAAATCATCCCAGCTCTTATTCAATTTAGCCATCAAATCCCCATAGAGCAACGTAGTCTGGTAGGTGTAATAAATGTAACGCCCGTTCTCACCGGCGATACCCGGAGAGGTAGAAGCGTATATTTCCTGCTGATACTTATCATTCACATAATCGATATTTCCACGGCCCTGTAATGTAAGCCAATCTGTCACCTTGAAACTAGCGGAAGCCAACGCCAACACACGGGCACGCTTGTCCTCGTTTTCCGTACGGTTGACCAACCAATAAGGATTTTGCTCAAAATCAGTAATCGTAGTATACCAGTTCTGGACGTTCATATTCCGTTTCTCGTTATATACCTCAAAGTTCTCCTTATAAGGCGCCATATCCATCCCTCTAGGAAACGTGTATAAACCTTGTAACGGGTTCATATAAAATCCCCCGGCCGTAGGTTTTCCTTTGATTGTTTGGAGTATCAAGTTTACCTGCCCCTCCAAGATCAAACGATCATCAAAGAAAGAAGAACTTTCACGGAGATTAAAATTATGCTTGCTTAAATTATTCTTAGGAACGATGCCCCGTGCGGTCGTATTGGCATACGAAAAATAATTTTGCACATGGCTATTCCCTGCCGTAAATATCAATGAGTTAATAGCGGTAATACCCGTCCGGAAGAAATCGCCGACAGGGTCATAGACCGGAAGAGAAGCCCGGTCTCCCCAACAAGTTTCCGCCCCTTCCATCCGTCCGAACTCATTCTGAAACTTGGGGAGACTGATCGCTTGATCAACAGTCAGCGACGAGGAGAAATGAATATTCCGTACCCCGGCCTTACCTTTTTTCGTTTTGATCAAGATCACACCGTTCGCCGCTTGTCCCCCATACAACGCAGAGGCCGAAGCCCCTTTCAAGACACTCAAACTCTCTATATCATCTGGATTTAGATTAGAGATACCATCGCCCGCATCCCGGTTACCGGCATCGGCCGTACCACCGATCGTTGTCAAGGCTTGCTCACTGCTAATGCTCAAGATCGGGACACCGTCTATCACATACAAAGGCTGGTTATTTCCGGATGCGGAACGACTACCTCGAATAATCACCCGGGACGAGCTACCCAGACCGGCGGAAGTCCGGTTAATCTGGAGTCCAGCCATCTTTCCGGAAAGCGTACTCATAAAATTAAAATCCTTGGCCCTTACCAATTCCCCACCTGTGATTAACTGGGTGGCATAAGGCAAGGAAGATTCTTTCTTCTCGATACCAAGAGCCGTAACAACTACCTCGTCCAAAATCTGGGCGTCATCATCCAACTGCACATTCAATGACAATTGCCCCTCATACTCAATTTCCCGTGAACGATAACCGATATAAGAAAAAACCAAAGTAGCCTCCTCGGGAAGCTCCAATACAAAGCTGCCATCCATATCCGTAATCGTACCGTTTCTCGTTCCTTTTTCCACCACATTCACGCAGGCAATAGGCTCTCCTTTGTGATCGGTCACGATGCCTTTTACCTTACCATCCAGCTTTTGTTGCATTTGGATTATCGCCTCTTTCTTATTCAAGATGATCTGGTCATTCATGACCGTATAGACGATCTCCGTGTTCTTAAATAATAAATTTAAAATCTCGAAAACCGTACGTCCGGATAAAGATTTACGCACTTTCTCAGATAAATTGATCACCTGAGCGTCATAAATAAAAGAATAATTGGTTTGACTCTCAATCTCATCCAGAGCGCCCGCCAAGCTAACCGGAGCGGAGATACGAATATAGGATTCCGAACGTTCCTGTTGGGCGCCCAGCGGGAATATACATAATAATAGTAGAATGAAGATATAAATATATAATCTCATAATTTACACACGCACAATTTATCATGGGTAAATGTAAGAATTATTATCTAATACTATTCAATTATAACAAAAAATTCTCGCTTGGAGTACTGTTCTTCACAGATAAGTATCTCCAAACGAGAATAACCATCAGCTTCTGTTAAAGCTCAATATAATCAATCTGTCTGTTTATTTATTTTGAAGATGTGCAATAGTTGGAATTCTTATCCCACCAAATCGGGGTCGAAACCACATCACCTTTCCCACCTAACATGGATTTGCCTTTCTCATATTCAGCAGCATTTACCAATTGCTCTTTCATCGGGTATTTCATACGTTTGATGAAATTTTGAGGATTCAAGATATTTGTATCACTATTATTATATACAGCTTGATCTCGATAAACAGCCACATCCAAACGAGGCAAGTTCAAACGACGCTTGTCATTCCAAGCTTCCTGCGCCAAATCTGGAAGTCCGGCGATATATTTCTGCGTGATGATCTTCTCTAAAGCCGTATTGCCTGCGCCTTGTTGATCGTCATATTTCGCGCTGGTACCAGCCTCATTCTTTTCCGTGGAAGCCAAATACTCCTCAACATCACCCGATACACCCCAAGTCTCGAAGGAAGCACGTACCCCTGCCTCATAAGCAGCTTTAGCATCACCGGCGACCAAATTACGGGCGAACAACTCAGCTTTCAAGAAATCAACTTCCTCAGAAAGGAACATATCATAAGGACGAGATTTATACGGAGCGCCATCTTTAATAATAAAGCCCATCTCTGCACATTGCTTAGACTGATAAATACCAGTATTCGCCTCCTCTGCTTTCGCACCGTATACCAAACCTTTCCAATCACCATTCTCAATACCCGGCTGGAACATCTTCGGGGCACGAGGGTCTACCTTAGCGGGATGTACATTCGATACGGCAACTCCGGATGTCTGGTTTACCACGCCGGCAGGCCAATCGATATTACCGATATTAGTCACTAATTTCTCAAATGACTTAGACATACAGATCGGACCGCTCCAAGTAATCTGGAACATCGTATAGTTATAGTCCTGTCCCCAAGAACCATCCGCTTTTGGAGGCATATAAGCATTATCAGCCTTGCTTGAGATCAAACCACAAGGAGATGTCAAAGCGGCATTTGCCTCAGCGACACATTTCTCTCGATCCACCTCAGATAGACGAACAGCGAAACGAAGACGCAAGGAGTTTCCAAATTTTTTCCAAAGAGAAACGTCATTCTTATAGACCAAGTCGATACCTGCATCCGAGAATATAGGCTCAGCGCTATCGCTAAAGCTATTCAACGCCTCATCCAATTCCGTGAAATATTCATAATAGATATCCTTCACTGATTTATAAGGAGGATTATCTTCTACGGTAGCATAGGCCGGGAAAGGCATCGGACCAAACTTATCCGCAGCCAGGCTATGGATATACACACGCCAGATACGAGCGAAAGCGATCGTATTAGCGTATAAGTCCTTATCTTTTTCCATCAAACTACGGATCACTATATTGATAGAAGAAATCTGTGTCAGATACGCTTGCCATGTTAAATTGTTCCACTCGTCATTTTGGATATAATTCTTAGTTGCCCAACCACCACCATCGACCAACATTTGAGAGTAAAAATCAATTTGCAAAGGTTTCAAGCGTTGTTCCACATCACCATCGATAATCATCCCACCACGTAGCGTAGAGGCCAATCGAGGTTCGCTCATATTGTAATTTACATCATCCGTCGGCTTATCCGGGTTATCATTTATACCTGTCAGGTCGCAACTGGCCATACTCGCCATCATAAACGAACAAGCTGCTAATATCTTTATATTACTTTTCATAATAATTCCATTTTTAGATTTATGTTTCATTAAAATGCCAGATTAATATTGAAACCTAAGCTTCTCATAGTAGGCATAGAACCGTACTCGATACCTTGGGCGTTACCAGATGTATAAGCAGCCTCCGGGTCGAATCCCTTTGTCTTACTATAAATCATGAACAAGTTACGAGCCACGAAACTCAAGCGAGCGGAAGTAAATGGAGTCTTCGCCAACATCGTTCTCGGGAAATTATAACCCAAACTCAACTCACGTAAACGGATGTTTGTCGCATCGTACATATAAGCCTCTGTCACATTATTGCTAGAAAGACCATTCCAATAAGCTTGAGCCGTAATACTCTTCGTATTGGGAGTACCATCGGCCAATACCCCCGGAACAACCATACCATCACGACCATCCAACGTCATCTCTAAATTACCGGATGAAGCACCCGCACGGATAGATCCCATATACACATCACCGCCATAACGCATATCGAACATGAAGTTCAACACGAAATTCTTATATGACAAGGTATTGCTCCAACCCATCATCCATTTCGGCTGGTTGTTACCCAACAATACCATATCGTCCGTTCTCAAAGGAACACCATCGGCACCGATAATAATGTTGCCGTTATCATCCCGTTGATAAGCGTAACCGTAAATATCTCCATAGGCTCCACCCTCGTGAGCGACGATCTTCAAGAAACTTACTGATGCATCACTAAGGATCTGCTCTTTCGTATCATCTGTCAATGAAATTACCTTGTTGATATTCTTTGACCAGTTCAACTGAGTATCCCATTGGAAACCACTCTCGGAGATATAAGGAGTAGCGTTAAACGCAACCTCTACACCTTTATTCTCAATATTACCGGCGTTGATCATCTTTTTCTTGAACCCTGTAGCGGAAGGAACATCGATCTTTAAGATCTGGTCTTTGGCGTTCTTCTTATAATACGCTACGTCGACACCAACCCTATTCTCAAACGCCTTCAACTCAAGGCCTAACTCCCAAGAGTTGATCGTCTCATTCTTTAAATTTGGATTTGCCATCCAATCCTCGTTGCTGGCATTAAAAATACCCCCTTTAATATCATAACTGATATTATAATAGTCACGCAACATATAAGCGTCCGTATCATTACCTACCTGAGCCCAAGACGCACGGATCTTACCGAAAGAAAGAATACCCGTGTTATGCCCCATCTTATTCAACATTTGGGTGAAAATCCAGCTAACACCTACCGACGGGTAGAAATAAGAGTCATTGTCTTTCGGAAGTGTTGAAGACCAGTCGTTACGAGCGGTTAAGTCCAAATACAAATAGTCGTCCCAAGACAATGATGCCGTAGCATATAGCGAGTTGATTTGTTTACGGTTGCGAGTATACTCACCACCATGTGTCTTACCGTTGGCGATCGCATGGAAATCGGGAATCACAAACTCACCGGATGATTCCTTGTACCATGTAGAATTACGGTACATCATATTACCACCTACCGTACCTACGATACCAAATCGATCCCAGTTGCCTTTAGCAGTCAATAAGAAATCAGAGTTGATCTCGGTGAATTTCTCCATATTGGCAGTCATGCTACCGTTGTTCTCCCAATACGGGTTACCTGTCGCACGAATCGTCTCATACTGGATGGTGTAATTATCCATACCAGAGCGAAGCTTCAAGCTCAACCAATCCGTAAACGTGAAATCCAAGGCCGCAAATCCGATAAAGCGGTCTTTCTTATCCTTGTTCGTATTGCGGTAAGCGGACCAATACGGGTTATTGGCGTTGGCTCCCGTGTCGATCAGATAACCAGCGGGCTTTCCGTCCGCACGTTTCCAATCATTATCTTTATAGGCGTCATAGTCAGAGAAGCCCACACTTCGGGGCATACTTAAATAGTTAAGGAAGATATTATCCGGGTCGCCCGCTAATTTCACACGGTTGTTCGTATGCTGGCTTACATAATTAACCTTCACGTCGGCCGATAACCATTTAGACAGTTTAGCCGTAGAACGCAAGTTGATAGACGTACGATCCATTCCGCTATTCGGAACAACACCCTTATTATCCAAGCGTGTCACGCCGGCACGGAAAGTGATATCCTCGGAACTCTTGCTCAAATCCACGCTGTTTGTCCAAGTGGTACCAGTGCGCAAGAAGTCCTTATATAAATCATTGTCTCTCGCCGCATACTGGTAAGAACCCATCGCCATATCCTTAGAAGAACCGTCCATAGCGGCACCCCAGCTCGTCGCTTTATTATTATCGAAAGCGCCGTCGATACCTTGTCCGTATACATCTTGGAACTTCGGGGTTTGCATCGGGTTCTCAGCCGTGAAATTCGAGTTGATACTTACGCCCCAACCTTTATTCTGGCTACCTTTCTTAGTCGTGATCATCACGACACCGTTACCTGCACGGCTACCATACAACGCTGCGGCTGCCGGGCCTTTCAATACGGACATACTCTCGATATCATCCGGGGAGATATCAGAGATACCGGAACCTTTATCCACGTTACCGTTACCCCAATAGTCATCCGTACCACCGCTAAAGTTATCGATAGGTACACCGTCCACAACGATCAACGGCTGGTTATTACCAGTAATAGAGTTATTACCACGAATCACGATACGAGAGGAACCACCGACACCGGTACCATTTTGCTTGATCTGCAAACCTGCTACCTTACCAGCCAAAGCGTTGGCCACGTTAGCATCACGGGTTTGCGTCAGGGACTCACCTTTCAATTCAGACATAGAATATCCCAAAGCCTTTTTCTCACGCTTGATACCCAAAGCGGTTACCACGACTTCATCCAAGGCTTGCGTATCATCGACCAATTGAACCTCGATAGAAGGTTGTCCGGTAAAGACGATCTCTTGCGTATTAAAACCGATATAGGAAACTTGTAAAGTCGCATTGTTAGGAACATCCAACTCGAAACGGCCATCCATATCCGTGATGGTACCGTTGGTAGTTCCTTTGACAATTACGTTAGCACCGATAATAGCCTCGCCCGTTTTGTCCGTAACGACACCGACTGCTTTTCGTGTCTGTTGTTGAGCGTTTAAGACTGTGACTTCATGCGTGTTCTCTGCGAAAACCATGGCCGGTACCAAACAGAATGCACATACCCCCATGTTAATCATTAACGGAATTTTTCGAAAAAGAGAATAACTATTCCCCCTTAAAGCATTTAAGGTTACAATTTTATTCATATTTTTGTAGTGTTACTATTTATAATAAAGTTATTTGTAGCTGCGCCAACAGCTCTTCTTGACTTTTCGTACGGGAGAATACGCCAATATTCTTCCGTATGTTTTTAATCCTTGTTTATTCTTTCTTCATGGGCAGACGTATTTTAGAAGGTTACACATTATTTCTCATTTTGATATTTCCACGACTGAGGTTCCCGATCCACTGTCCTTAACGGTAGGTTTATGTATCGCATACTGGATTCCCGACGCCAATTTCAGGTATTCCAATACTTGAGGCAATTGCTCGTCCTTGAAACGGGCTGTTATTATGGACTTGAGTATCTCGTTATCTTTTACCTCGAATACTACATGATAATGACGTTCCAGCGTTTTCAATACTTTATCCATCGGATGGTTCCTGAAGATAATCTCCCCGTTCTTCCAAGCCGTGTCATATTCGGTATTCACGCCGAACACCTTGATCTTGCCAGCGCCCTTTTGATACTCGGCTTTCTCGTTTGGCTTCAACATCTGTGTCATTCGCTTTCCTCCGGACACGACGTTCAGCTTTACCGATCCCTCTACCAAGGTGGTCTCTATCATACTCTCGTCTTTGTAAGCGGATACATTGAAAGAAGTTCCCAACACTTCTACCGAGTAATCTTTATCCGCTTTCACAATAAAAGGCTTATGGGCATTCTTCGTCACCTCGAAATATCCTTGTCCGGTTAATTCCACCGTACGGGTATCCGCATTGAAGTCCGAAGGATATCTCAATTCGCTATTGGCATTCAGCCAAACCTTAGAACCGTCAGGTAAATCGAACGCCGAAACCACCCCAGGATTCGTGCGTACGGCTAGCGTACGCACGTTCCCTTGACCCTGCTGTATGAACAAATAAGCGGATAAAAGAAAGACTGGAATGAATAACACGGCCGCAGCCCGTTGAATAACACCTAACACTTGTCTTAAAGCTAATCTTTTCTCTTTCTTATGGATTCTTGATTTAAAACGAGACAACGCCTCGTCCGGGTTCACGGTCCGCATGACTTTTAGGCGACTTGCCACTTGAGTCGTAAAATAGACCTGCTCCAACAGTTTCTCGTTTTCTAGAGAGGCAGCCCGCCAGTTTTTCACCTCCGCAGCTTCCTCCTCGGTCAACATCCCATCGATGTATCGGATCAATATGTCTTCGTTTATTTCCATTTTTTCTTGTTTCTATAATTAATACAGTTGAGACAAAAGATGTACTAAACAAAAAAACGATTTTTTTCAAGAAAATTGAATAATGACAAAAATACCGTTCCTAAAGAAAGGCTCAACAATATCCCTCTTTCTACTGTTTTACCACAAAATGAGACTTCTTATGGTAAAGATTCTTTTAAAACGGATTTATGAGGAGCCAAGTGAGGCGGATGGTTATCGCATTCTTCTCGACAGGCTATGGCCCAGAGGACTGAAGAAAGAGGATGCGAAGTTTGACGAATGGAGAAAAGACATCACTCCATCTAAGGAGTTACGCCAATGGTTCCACGAGGATAAAGACAGGCATTGGGAAGTATTCCAAGGTCGCTACGGGATGGAGATCAAGCAGAACCCGGATTTCATTCCTTTCTTACGAGAGATCGAGAAGCATCCGGTTGTCACATTCCTCACGGCAGCGAAGGATGTACAACATAGTCATCTACCTATATTAAAAGAAGTCATCGAGGATTTCGAGAAAAACAAATCATAAAAATAAAAAGACCTATGAAAAGTATCGTATTGCTTCGCCACGGCGAAAGTGTATGGAATAAAGAGAACCGGTTCACCGGTTGGACCGATGTGGATTTGACAGAAAAAGGCGTGGCCGAAGCTTATAGGGCCGGCAACCTATTGAAAGAAAAAGGATATGTGTTCAATAAAGCCTATACCTCTTATTTAAAACGGGCCGTCAAAACCTTGAATTGTGTATTGGATCGCATGGACCAAGACTGGATCCCGGTGGAGAAGAGCTGGAGGCTGAACGAGAAACATTACGGATCGCTACAAGGGTTGAACAAGAGCGAGACCGCCCAAAAGTATGGAGACGAGCAGGTCTTGATCTGGCGTCGCAGTTACGATATAGCCCCGCTTCCCCTATCGGAAGACGACCCTCGTAACCCTCGCTTCGATATCCGCTACAAAGACGTGCCGGATAAAGAGTTGCCCCGTACGGAATCCTTAAAAGATACGGTTGAGCGGATTCTCCCTTATTGGAAAGAGGTTATCTTCCCGACGCTCCGGACCGCCGACCAGATCCTTGTCGCCGCTCACGGAAACAGCTTGCGGGGAATCATCAAATATTTAAAAAACATCTCCGATGAAGAGATCGTTCATCTGAATCTCCCGACAGCCGTTCCATACGTGTTCGAGTTCGATGATGACTTAAAACTCGTGAATGATTATTTCCTTGGCGACCCGGAGGAAATCAAGAAACTCATGGAAGCCGTAGCCAACCAAGGAAAGAAAAAGTAGCGGGATTCATGCCTCTTATCCGGAATTATTCATTAAGTTTGCAACCAAACAAACTTAAACACTATTGTGGACGAGAACGCAGAACGAATTTCACTAGAACTTATCGCAGGAGACGAACAAGCGTTCGACACCGTGTACAAACAATATTACCGGGGATTGTGCGCCTTCGCCTCCCAATATGTAACAGTACCAGAATCAGAGGAGATCGTACAAGACGTGATGATGTGGCTGTGGGAAAACCGAAAATCCCTAGTAGCGGACATGTCCCTGAAATCACTCCTTTTCACGATTGTCCGCAATAAATGCCTCAATACGATCAGCCACATACAGGTTAAGCAACAAGTGCACGAGAGATTGTACGCCAAGTTCCAAGAGCAATTCGAGAATCCTGATTTTTATATAGGAGAACTGATGGCCTTGGCCTCCAAGGCCATCCGGGAGCTCCCGGATGAATACCGTAAGGCATTCGAGATGAACCGTTTCGAGGAAATGACTTACAACGAGATCGCCGAGCGGACAGGCGTATCCCCCAAAACAATCGCATACCGCATCTCTCAAGCGCTCAAGATATTACGGACGGAATTAAAGGACTATATCCCTTTATTGGTATGGCTGCTTTACGAACAAACACGCTCATAACGGAGGAAGCATCCTACCGCCATGAGCGTTTTTTTAATGAGTCAAAAGACTTATTTCACGAACGGTGCTTTCAATAAATAATCCACGCAGCCTTTCACGCCCTCAAACTGGGAACGTCCGTCAGGCATACCCTCCAACTCCACGAAATAATCCTTGATTCCATTCGCGTAAGCTTGCCGGAATATATTCTCGAAATTCATCATCCCGGACTCGCCTAGAATAGCACGGTCCTTGATATGCAATACCTTGATACGGTTCGGATATTTCTTCAACCACTCTATCGGATCTTGTTGTCCCATCACGGCCCAATAAACATCCATCTCGAAAAATACAAGCGAAGGATCAGTATTCTTCAAGAACAACTCATAGATGCAATCTCCTTTCACACGCCTTCCCAGCTTGGCCTCCGTACTGCCCGGATTTACCTTGGCGAACTCCATCTCATGGTTGTGATAGCCGAAAGGAATACCGGCCGCTTTCACGATCTTACCCGCCTCGTTAAAAATCTCGCAGACGAAAGCGGTTTCCTCGGTGCTACGGGTACTCGGTTGCCCGGGCTGGATCAAGTACTTCACGCCTAGTTTGGCATGGTCATCAGCCGTCTTCTTCCAATACTCGGAGATCTGGGAGCGATTGGCCTTCGTGTACTCACGTACCGGAGGATTCACGTGGGAACTGGTGATCTTCAATCCGGCATCATCCACCATCTTCTTGAATTCCATCATGTCTACACCGCCGATCTTGCCTTCCTTGTAACCGGCCAATTCCAGATTCGTGTACCCCATTTGCTTGATCTTTTTCAATCCACCGGGTACATCCGCATAAAGTTCCTTGCCTAAAGAATAGATTTGTAAACCAACTGTCTTAGCGGCCATCGTTTCAGAAGTGACAGGTTTAGCCGCATCTGCGCTCCCGACCTTTCCGGCCATCAGGCCACCCAAGGTGAAAAGGGACGCATTCTTTAAAAAATCTCGTCTATTTATCATGATTATTAGAATTAAGTCAGTCCAAAGATAGAGATTATAATCTAAAAAAAGACCGCATAGGATGGAAAAATCCACCTATACGGTCCACAAATGGTATACATTATATAATAGGACTCGATTAACGGCGAGGCTTGATATCCAACTTCACCGGCTTGATCATATTCTCCGGGCTTAAGATCGTATCCAATTCCTCCTTGGTCAAGATACCATGATCCAGTACCAATTGATAAACGCTAACGCCGGTCTCCAACGCCTCCTTCGCGATCTTGGTCGAGTTCTTATAGCCGATTACCGGATTCAAGGCCGTCACCACGCCGATGCTATGATGTACCTCCTCACGGCAACGATCCTCGTTAGCGATAATACCGTCCACGCAACGGGTACGCAAGGTATCGAAACCATTGATCAGCAAATCCACGGACTCGAAGCAGCATTGTGCCATCACCGGCTCCATGGCGTTCAGCTCCATCTGGGCGGCTTCCCCGGCCATGGTCACACATAATTCATTACCCATTACCTTATAAGCGATCTGGTTCATCACCTCCGGAATCACAGGATTCACCTTACCCGGCATGATAGAAGAACCCGGCTGCATAGCAGGCAAGTTAAACTCACCCAAACCGCAACGAGGGCCGCTTGCCAACAAGCGAAGGTCATTACATATCTTATTCATCTTCACGCAAACCCGCTTCATGGCGGAAGCATAGCCTACCAAGCAAGAAGTATCCGAGGTAGCTCCTACCAAATCGGAGGAGAGACGGATATCCCATCCGGTTATCTCACGTAAAGCCGCGATACATTTCTCCGCATATCCCGGCTCGGCACAAATACCCGTACCGATAGCGGTAGCTCCCATATTAACCACCAAGAAATCGGCGGCGGCCTCATTCAAGTGAGCGATCTCATCCTGCAAGATGCTGGCGAAGCCATTAAAGGTCTGCCCCAACGTCATAGGTACGGCATCCTCCAACTGCGTACGTCCCATCTTGATAATTTGCGAGAACTCCTCTCCTTTCTTACGGAAAGAGGCGATCAATTCCTCCAAATGGGGAAGCAATTGAAGATGCTTAAAATACATACCGATATGGATAGCGGTCGGATATGCGTCGTTCGTGGATTGCGAGCAGTTCACATGGTCGTTCGGTGAGCAGTATTGGTATTCACCCCGCTCATGCCCCATCAATTCCAAGGCACGGTTGGCGATCACCTCATTCGCGTTCATATTTGTAGTCGTACCCGCTCCGCCTTGGATCATATCCACCGGGAACTGGTCGTGATGTTTACCATCGAGAATCTCCCCGCAAGCGGCGATGATAGCGTCCTTTTGCTCTACGGTAAGCAAGCCTAGTTCAAAGTTAGCCATGGCAGCCGCCATTTTTGTTATAGCTAATCCTTTAATGAATAAAGGATATTCACTCAAACGGAATTTACTGATTGAGAAATTCTCGATTCCTCTCAAGGTTTGAACTCCGTATAATGCTTCGGCGGGGATTTCACGAGCGCCGATCAAATCGCTCTCTATGCGAGTTTTTCCAGTTAATTTAGTATCCATATTAGAAATATTAATCGTTTTTTATTGTTTCCGCAAAGGTAGAAACTATTATTTTGAAAGCAAATTATTCTTCGAAATAATAAAAACAAATACCAAAAACGTCAATACACGTCCACACAAGGCTCAATGAATTACAATTTGTCAATAGAGCAGTTTTAATAGACCTTCTGATCTTTTTTATCTCATTCATAAAAAAAGTACGATTTTATTTGCTGTTTGTCAAAGATTCCATATATTTGCTGCCGTAATAACAAAACAGAGTCATGAGAACATTCGTAGTAAATACATATTGGTGGTGGCGCTCCGTACAACTCAAAAGGTCGTAAGGAACGAAGACTCGTATGTATATATAAACACTACATAAAGATATAAAGAGGTCTGTCGCACTTGCGGCAGGCCTCTTTTCTTTTTTTTGCAAATTCAAAAGGAAAATAAATAAAATATAGATCTTATGAAAACGTATCAAGTTGACAAGAATGGTTACTATGGTGAGTTCGGCGGGGCTTATGTTCCCGAGATCCTTCATCAATGCGTGGAAAATTTACAGAATACCTATCTGCAAGTGTTGGAGAGCGATAGCTTCAAGGAAGAGTTCGATCAGTTATTGCGTGATTATGTAGGCCGCCCCTCCCCTCTTTACTTGGCCAAACGGTTGAGCGAGAAATACGGATGTAAGATCTATTTAAAACGGGAAGACTTGAACCATACCGGAGCACATAAGATCAACAATACGATCGGCCAGATCCTCCTAGCCCGCCGCATGGGGAAGACCCGTATCATCGCCGAGACGGGTGCCGGACAGCATGGAGTGGCTACGGCTACGGTATGTGCCTTGATGAATATGGAATGTATCGTTTATATGGGGAAGACAGACGTGGAACGCCAACATGCCAACGTACAGAAGATGGAAATGCTGGGAGCTACCGTCGTGCCCGTGACCTCGGGAAACATGACCTTGAAAGACGCCACGAACGAGGCGATCCGTGACTGGTGCTGTCATCCTTCGGATACGTATTATATTATCGGTTCTACGGTAGGCCCC
>OBUO01000168.1_pt1 | contig 28837 bp, 20 predicted proteins | sample 1475861 | NCBI WGS metagenome assembly OBUO01 (sample SAMEA2579936, study PRJEB22360) | human gut metagenome | biome: human gut; feature: human-associated habitat; material: faeces | place: Denmark | collected 2008/2010
CGAAGTTCATCCGGCGGAGTTTATCCAGCTGCGCCTGCAGATGGTCTATTTCGCGCTCCCGGTTGCTCAGCTTTTCCTGCAGGGCGTGGATCAGCGCTTCCTGTTCGGCCAGGCGCTGTTTCAGCAGGAAAATGTCGTCAGAAGAGATGTCGTTCATACATCGTGTATTTTTCGCCGGGCATGGACCCAGCACGCAACTTCTGTCTGTGCACCACCTTCACGTTTGGCACTGAACAGCCGATCGTAACCGCTGAATGCATCCGCCTGCAGGATACCCCGGAAGGGACGAAGGTGTTGTACCGGATGTTTTCCCTGCCTGTCTGGTGAGTAGGCGAACCAGACCGCCGGTGGCTCTGATGAGCCCGCATTCCGGTCATCCCGGACATACGTCCAGATGCGTCCTGTTTTTGCCTTTTTTCTGCCCGGTGTCAGCACTTTTACCGGTGTGTCGTCAGTGTGAACCTTGCGGGTGTTCATCACGTAACGGTACAGGGCATCATTCAGCGGAGTCATTAACTGGCAGCACGCGTCAACCCAGTTGGAGATTAATGCACGGCTCAGTTCGGCACCCTGTCGGGCAAAGATTTCACTCTGACGATACAGTGGCAGGTGTTCGCAGTATTTTCCCGTTAACACGCGGGCAAGTAATCCGGAGCCCGCGATGCCGCGCGCTATCGGGCGGGACGGCGCTGGCGCTTCAACTATACAGTCACATTTTGTACAGGCTTTTTTTACCCGAACAGTGCGGATCACTTTCAGGGCGCTACTCACCAGTTCCAGCTGCTCAGCACTGACTTCACCCAGATAATCCAGCTCACTGCCACACTCCGGGCAACAACTTTCTTCAGGCTCCAGGCGGTGTATTTCACGGGGAAGATGTGCTGGTAACGGACGACGATGGCGTGACTGTCGCAACTGGCGGGGAACCTGCGGGTCATCCTCACGCCCACTGTAACGATCGCTTTCCTGTTCGCGTTGTTTCAGTTGGGCCTCAGCCTGTTCAACCTCACGCTGCAGTTTTTCAGAACGGGTACCGAACAGCATCCGGCGCAGTTTTTCTATCTGGGCCCTCAGATATTCTATTTCCCGCTCCTCCTCTTCGATCTTTTCTTCGGCACGTGCCAGTGCAGAGCGCAGGAAGGCCTCCGTCTCTTCAACCAGACTCAGTTGCAGATCTCTCTGACGGAGGGCTTCAGCCTGCTCAGAGAGCAGCCTTTCCAGCTCAGTGATACGAATGAGGTATTTCCGACTCATGACCGTTTTTATAATCCGGCCATGACATTTTTACAACATTGTCAGTGCGTTAAGACGGGATGTTTTTGGCTGACGCCAGTCCAGCTTATCGAGGAGCATTGCCAGCTGCGAGCGGGTAATGGATACCTTACCGTCACGCACCGCAGGCCAGATAAACGGGCCTTCCTCCAGGCGTTTGGTGAACAGGCACAGACCATCAGCATCAGCCCAGAGGATTTTAATCATGTCACTCCGTCGGCCACGGAAGATGAACAGGTGACCGGAGAAGGGGTTCTCATCCAGCACATGTTGTACCTGTTCACCCAGACCGTTGAAGGATTTACGCATATCAGTAACGCCGGCAACCAGCGAGATTCGAGTGTCTGATGGGAGCGAGATCATCGCCCCCTCCCGGTCAGTTCACGGATCAACACCGTGAGCAGCTCTGGTGAAGGATTTTCCAGCGTCATGTTACCGTGGCGGAACTCAACTTTACAGGAACTGGCACTGACTGTGCTTTGTGAAGGAGTGGATAAAAGCGGAGTAAGAGCCGCCATAGGCTCTTTCTGCTCATCAGGCGTTATCTCAACAGGTAATAATTCAACGCCAGCGCCAGAAGAGGTTGTTACCGGAAGACGCCGCGATATACGCCCTTCGTTCTGCCAGAGCCTGAGCCATTTGAACAGGAGGTTATCATTGATATCGTGTTCCCTGGCAATACGGGCAACAGAGGCTCCTAGTTGTGAAGCCAGTTTAACCATTTGAAGTTTAAACTCATTTGAAAATGTTCTGCGGGGTTCTGCGGATAATATTTTCTGTTCCATAACAGGTGTCCACTAGTTGATGAAAAGGTGGGCACCTACGTTACCAATACTGGCTTAATGGCTACATACGGCGGTCAGTTTACGCTTACCATGTATCTGGCGAGTGAAGCTTTATGTCGTGTTCTGGCGTGTCCTGTGTTAGTTAGAACACGCCATCGATGGTCAGCAGGTTCATATTGCACCAGAGCGGATACAGCGTGGTGTTATGTCAGGGCTGCGCTGTTTACGTGAACACGTGGCGTACGGCCCCGCTTCCTGGCCGCTGCTGGGCATGGATCACGGCGCGACAAAGGGGCGACTACCTGGCAGCATGTGTCCAGCCGGTTCACAATCTGGTGAAGGTTCCTTACGCTCATGGGCCATACTGATAATTCACCAGGCCATCATTTCCAGAGGAAGACGCCGTTTGCGTAGCGTGACAGTGTCGGACTCTTCAGGGCTGTGGGTAATCAGTTCCGGGGCAAGATAGTCGCAGAGGGTTACGCAGAGAATAGTAACTGGACACTGGATCGATCAACCGATCCTTAACTGAGCGGCATGACAGCTTTCTGATGGTTTTTTTTGATAATCTTCACATTGTGCTTCTTTTCTGTTGGATAATCTTTGTACTTGATGGTGTACTAGGTATCCCATTATGCAGTTAAGTGAAGGTGATTAAAAATGCAATGTGAATTTAAAGGGGTCATATCAGCATTACCCACTCCTTATGACCAATCCCAGCAAATCGATATGGAGAGTCTTCGAAAACTGATCCGTTTTAATATCGAACAAAATATTAAGGGATTGTATGTTGGAGGCTCTACTGGAGAAGCATTTCTTCAGAATGTTGCAGAGCGAGAAAAAATTCTTGAAACAGTAGCCGATGAATCAGATGGAAGACTGACACTTATAGCGCATGTGGGCGGAATCAGTACGGCAGAAAGCGAGGTACTTGCAAAAGCTGCAAAAAAATACGGATATCATGCTATATCTGCTGTTACTCCATTTTATTATCCTTTTTCATTTGAAGAGCATTGTATCCATTACAGGAAGATTATTGATTCTGCAGATGGACTTCCGATGGTAGTTTATAATATACCGGCTCTTAGCGGAGTGCGTTTTTCTTTAGATCAGATAAATGAGCTTGTCACAATACCCAGGGTTTGTGCATTAAAACAGACATCCGGTGATTTATTCCAGATGGAACAAATCAAAAGGAATCATCCAGAGCTTGTGTTATATAATGGTTACGATGAAATATTTGCATCAGGGTTAATTGCAGGTGCAGATGGGGGAATCGGTAGTACATATAATATAATGGGGTGGCGTTATCTTGAAATATTTGAAGCAGTCAAAAACAATGATGTGATTAAGGCGAAGGAAATGCAGGTGGCCTGTAACCAGGTTATTGACACTCTTATTCAGAGTGGTGTCCTAGCAGGTATAAAAACTCTTCTTTACTATATGGGGATTATAAATACTCCTGTATGCAGAAGTCCTTTTTCTCCGGTAAAGGAAAAGAATCTGGATGTATTATCAAAACTTGCAGAGCGACTGCTCGAAGAACATGACAGAAACAAAAAAATGAAAACAATCTGAATAATTGCAAGATTGTTATATAGGTGAAAATGAATGATAACACTGGCTGTTGATATAGGAGGAACGAAAATTTCAGCGGCGTTGATATCTGATGACGGTTCATTTTTGCTGAAAAAACAGATATCAACACCTCATGAAAGATGTCCTGACGAAATGACAGGGGCTTTACGTCTACTGGTTTCTGAAATGAAGGGAACAGCGGAGCGATTTGCAGTAGCATCAACAGGGATTATTAATAATGGAGTATTGACAGCTCTGAATCCAGACAATCTTGGAGGGCTGAAAGAGTATCCTCTGAAAAATATAATGGAAGATATAACTGGTTTAAATGGAAGTGTGATAAATGATGCCCAGGCAGCCGCATGGGCAGAATATACAGTTTTGCCAAAAGAAATTTGTGATATGGTTTTTATAACCGTTTCTACGGGGGTTGGAGGGGGAATTGTAGTTAACAGAAAATTATTAACAGGTGTTTCTGGATTAGCCGGACATGTTGGGCATATATTGTCCGGAGTAACGGATACAGAATGTGGATGTGGTCGTCGGGGATGCGTTGAAGCGGTTTCATCTGGTCGGGCCATCATGGGGGCAGCAAAAAATAAACTTGCAGGATATAGCACCAAATATATTTTTGAATTAGCGAGACAGGGATATAAGGAAGCAGAATTTTCGACAGAGCGTTCTGCCAGTACTATTGCTGAATTAATAGTAAGTTTAAAATTACTGCTTGATTGTCAGGTTGTTGTTGTCGGAGGAAGTGTTGGACTTGCTGATGGGTATGTTCAGAAAGTGTCGAAACATCTTTCCATATATTCTGAAATTTGTAATGTAATACTGTTTCCGGCATATTTCAGAAGTGACTCTGGTCTTATTGGTGCAACTCTTTGGGACCGGGATTGTATTACTTAAAGTAATACTCCAGTGTATTATAAATCCGCTATTATTGTGAGGTTTAATATGGACTCCTGTATTCAGAAAAAGCAGGTTTGGTATAAACATCTTTCACCCAGACAGTGGAAGATATTCGGTGCGGCATGGACAGGTTATTTACTTGATGGTTTTGATTTCGTTCTGATATCTCTGGTTCTTACAGAGATTCAGCATGAATTCGGCTTGACGACAATAGAAGCGGCAAGCCTTATTTCCGCTGCTTTTATTTCCCGATGGTTTGGGGGGCTTGCTATTGGCGCTTTATCGGACAAGATGGGGCGCAGGATGGCAATGGTTTTAAGTATAGTGCTATTCTCTCTCGGAACCCTTGCCTGTGGTCTGGCTCCTGGATATGCAGTGATGTTTATTGCTCGCATTGTTATTGGGCTTGGTATGGCAGGTGAATATGGCTCAAGTGTAACATATGTTATCGAAAGCTGGCCTGTTCATCTCAGAAACAAGGCAAGTGGTTTTTTAATTTCTGGATTTTCTATTGGGGGAGGTTTAGCTGCACAGGTTTATAGCATTGTAGTACCACTATGGGGCTGGCGTTTTCTTTTCTTTGTCGGCATGCTTCCAATATTATTTGCTTTTTATCTTCGCAAGAATCTTCCGGAGTCTGATGACTGGCAAAAAAGGCAACAAGAGAATAAACCCGTCAGAACAATGGTGGATATTCTGTACAGAGAAAAGAATAAATACATAAATATTCTTCTGTCTTGTATTGCATTTGCATGTCTATATGTTTGTTTTTCAGGCGTCACTGCAAACGCTGCTTTAATCACAGTTATGGCATTGTGCTGTGCGGCTGTTTTTATCAGTTTTATATATCAGGGTATGGGGAAAAGATGGCCAACAGGCATTATGTTGATGCTTGTGGTTATGTTCTGTTTCCTCTACGGATGGCCACTGCAGGCTTTTCTTCCTACATGGCTTAAGGTTGATATGCAGTATTCACCAGAAACTGTTGCTCTCATATTTATGCTGGCAGGTTTTGGCTCTGCAGCTGGAAGTTGTATAGGTGGTTTTATGGGGGACTGGCTTGGAACCCGAAAAGCATATGTTATATCACTTCTTATCGGTCAGCTTGTTATTATCCCCGTTTTTCTTGTGGACCGGGACTATGTATGGTTACTTGGCCTTCTAATCTTTACTCAGCAGGTTTTTGGTCAGGGGATTGGTGCTCTGGTGCCGAAAATAATCAGTGGTTATTTTAATGTGGAGCAGCGTGCGGCAGGACTGGGGTTTATTTATAATGTAGGTTCACTTGGTGGAGCATGTGCGCCTATTCTTGGTGCAGTTGTTGCGTCTCATACAAGTCTTGGTACAGCAATGTGTTCTCTTGCTTTTATCTTAACATTTGTTGTTCTTGTCCTTATTGGTTTTGATATGCCATCACGTGTACAGAGATGGATCCATCCAGAAGCTGCGCTTGAATATGATACTGTCGATGGAAAACCTTTTTATGGAGCAAGAAAAAAGAATGTTGCAGAAGAATAACGGATGCTATCAGGGAATAAACAAATGATTCATTACAGGGAGAATATATATTCTCTTGATAATTATGAGCGTTACATAACTGACAGTTCGCTATTTGAGAATACTGGCGATGGCATAATATATACAGGTATTGTGCCCCTTATTACAGTTGTTGAGCCTGTTGTATCTAATCAACATAGTGTGCTGATTATACCTGGAGGTGGATACAGGAGGATTGTTTATGAAAGAGAGGGACTTGATGTTGGCAGATGGATAGCAGGTCAGGGATATACGGCATTTATTCTTTCTTACAGAATGCCCTCCGTTAATGGTTATTATTCCTTTGCAGATGCGAAGAATGCCCTGAATTTTATTTCTTACTGGGCCGGAATGTCGGAGAGAACATTTAAGAGTGTTGGATGTATGGGGTTTTCGGCAGGTGGTCATCTTGCTGGATATATTACTCATCTCCATTATGAGGAAGAGACTTCTGTGCGTCCTGACTGGATGGCTCTGATATATCCAGTTATATCTCTTGACAGGAGTATTGCTCATCAGGGATGCCGGAAACGTCTTCTGGATGCAGGTGAAAGTGAATATTCAGCCAGTCTTGAAAATAGTGTTACAGAGTATACGCCACCAGTCTTTATTGTGCATGCAACAGATGATAAGGATGTTCCAGTTATTCATTCTCTGAGATATTTTAACTCTATTCGGGATAAGGGACATCATGCAGAAGCTCATTTTTTTGATAAGGGAGGTCATGGATTTGGTGTATCCGGAAAAAATGGATATCCGATAGAAAAATGGCAAAGCCTGCTTCTGGAATGGCTTGCGGAACATAAGTTTCATTGAGAAATCAAATTACAAGTGATAAATATATTTAATGATGAGGCATTTATGAAAAAATATTATCCACTATTAACTGTAATTCTTCTTGGTTTACCTTTGTGCTCTCAGGCATTAACTCTTAATCTACGTGGGGGATACAGAAGCGCCAGTCACGCTTATGAAACGTTGATTCAGGTTAGTCAGGGGTGGAATAATGGTTGGTGGGCAAGTTTTGAGTCAAACACCTGGAATACAATTCACAACAATGAAAATGAATTGTTTGCACTCAATTATAATAAAATAGATATAAATAAAACATATAAAATAGATGACAAATGGGCTCTAATCCCAGGGATTCAGACACAATGGATGTCAGCAGGAAGTCAGTATAACCCTTATCTGAAAATTTCGTATCAGGCAACGCCAGATCTTAATCTGGCCTTACGCTATCGCTATGACTGGAAAGCTTTCCGACAGACGGATTTAGATGGCAACAGGGCGCGTAATGATCAGCATCAGTTTGATGGTTATGTGACATACAAAATTAATGATTCATGGTTGTTTGCATGGCAGACCACGGTATATACGAAGGTTAATAATTTCAAATATGGGAATCATAAAAAAACAGCAACTGAAAATGCATTTGTTCTGCAATATAAAATGTCACCGGTGTTCACCCCATATATAGAATATGATTACCTGGATAAACAAGGGGTGTATAAGGGGAAAGATAATAAACATGAAAATAGTTACCGTGTCGGTGTTCTGATTAATTTTTAAAAGGTGATTACAATGAAAGTGAAAAACTTTATATATCTTCCCTTCTGCTTGTTTATTGGAACGTCGGTAGCCGGAGCTTTACCGGAAATTCCTGAACCATTTAAATATGGTGTAGGAGGGATCGAGAATGGTAAAATATATATAGGACTGGGAAGTCTGGGAAATAACTGGTATATGATAGATACAAACCAGAGTGAAAAAAAATGGACTAAGATAGCACAATGGCCGACAGTTCCCAGAGAGCAGGCAACAGCTACTATTATTGATGGTAAGATCTATGTATTTGGAGGAATTGGAAAAGATAAAAGTGGAGTCATAACCTTACAAAAAGATGTCTATTCCTATGATATTGCTAAAGATAAATGGGAAAAATTGATGACCCGTCCCCCTGTATCTCTTGCCGGTCATGTTTCTTTTATCCATAATGGTCATGCGGTATCTACTGGTGGTGTAAATGAGAATATTTTTAATGGATACTTTTCAGATGTCGAGTTATCAAAAGGGAATTCCGCGCTGACAGAGAAAGTCAACAGGGATTATTTTAGTAAACCTGCTGATGATTATTTTTTAAATAATCATATAATTTCTTATGACCCGTCAAAAAACCAGTGGAAGAACCTGGGAACGACTCCATTTCCGGGAACTGCTGGTTCATCGGTGATTTTTGCAGAACAGCAAATTTATATACTGGGAGGGGAGAGAAAACCGGGGCTTCGTTCTGTTAGATCCTGGACGGGGGAGCTTTCGCATGATCGAATTAAATGGTCTGAACTTCCACCAGTAGCTTCACCCGAGGGGGTGTCAGGAGCATATGCCTTTGTTATTGATGGAAATATCTTTCTGGCCGGTGGTGCATATTTCCCGGGGGCGGCAGAAAAGTATAGCAATGGTGAATACTGGTCTCATAAAGGACTGGATAAAGCCTATTCAAAAGAGATATATCAGCTAATAAAAAATGACTGGAAAAAAGTTGGTTCTTTGCCGGAAGGACTTGCTTATGGTGTAAGCCTGCCCTGGCAGGGGGGGATGCTCATTCTGGGGGGGGAGAAAAAAGATGGTAAAGCTGTTTCAGATGTTATTTATCTGAAAAAAAATGACAAACAAATAAAGATTGTTAAATAACTGTAATGCAGGTGACTGTATTAGTTGTTCAGTCACCTGAGTTATTTTAATGGGGTTTATAATGAATAAAGATAGATCTTTAAATGAAATGATGTTAAGCTTGTTTAATAAATCAACTATTGTTGACTTGTCAAGTGAGACAATATCTGAGAGTAAATCTCTTTCAGGCCGTATTTATCAGGATCCTGAACATAACGGGGAATTTGAACTTGATCGTGTATTGACAGATATTTATGCTCCTCAGTTAATTATTTTTTTACCAGATAAACCAAATGGAACAGGAATATTGATTATTCCCGGGGGGGGCTACCAGGCTGTTATGTTAGATAAGGAAGGTACAGCTCTTGCTCCAGAGTTTTTATCTCAGGGCTATACATTATTTGTTCTTAGTTACAGATTACCATCGCCAGCTGAGGGAGAAAATATAAACAAAACTTTTATTGATGCAATATCTGCAATGCTTTATATTCGTAAGAATGCTGATAAATGGCATCTACAGCGTCATCGTATTGGTGTATTAGGATTTTCTGCTGGGGGGCATATCGCCTCAACGTTTGTGAATCAGATTTGTGATTTCAAACGTTCTTCTGACAGTAAAGAACAAGAGATTTTCGCTATTCCCGATTTTGTCGGGTTAATTTATCCTGTAATATCAATGAAAGATGATGTGACACATCCAGGCTCCAGGAAGCAATTACTGGGGGACAATAGTACCTCAGAAAATATAATACAATATAGTGCTGATCTTAATGTCACATCATGTTTTCCTCCTGTGTTTTTACTCCATTGTTGTGATGATGATCTTGTGTCAATTGAAAACAGTCTGCTCATGTACCGTGGCCTAATAGAGAAAGGCGTTTCTGCTGAAATGCATCTCTATGAGAAAGGAGGGCATGGTTTTAGTATTCAGTGGGCCACAGATCTTCCTGTTGGAGGATGGATAAAACTGTTTATGGACTGGATGTATTCTCATGGATTTAAATAATATTTATGGTGACTACCTGGTGAAGCGTCGAGTAACTATGATGCTTCAATTCGTTTATAAAGGTGATTATACATTAGCTGTTCAGCTTTATCACAATCATGCTCTTTTATGGCCGTAAGTATTTCAATATGCTGCTGATGGGTTTTTTTGTTATTTTCATATGTCATTTTATTCTTTTCCAGAGGTTTGGCCATTATCAGCCATTCAGAAAATGCTGAGTGTATTGTTTTTAATACTTTATTGTTAGGTATATCAGCAAGTATACTATGAAATTCAATATCATATTGAGCATACACTTCGGGGGTTCTCAGTGAGTTATGATGGATACTGAGCACCTTCTCAAGCCTGTGAATATCCTCAGGCGTTGCATTTTTTGCTGCATATCTTACAAGGTTGGTTTCAAAAAAGATGCGTAGTCTTTCAAAATCCTTGATGCCATCAGCTGTAGATAAAAAATCTTTAACAATGCCTGATAACCCATTAATGATGGTTTCTGGTGATGGACGGCAGACACTGGCTTTTTCTCCCTTGTTATACCGGATTAGCCCTTTATGTCTGAGAGATGATAAAGCCTCTCTGACAGATGGTCTTCCAACGCCAAAGAATGCCATAAGTTCACGTTCAGAAGGCAGGTATTCACCTTCCCTTATCTCCTCCTGGCGGATCATTCTTTCAAGCTCTTCGGCAACGATTTCTGAAAGTTTTTTTGTAACAATGGGCTTTCTGGTCGTTGTTAGCCCGGGTAACACGGTTTTTTTGTTGTCGGACATATATTGATTTATATGGATTAGAGCAAATGAGTTTTTAATTTAACACTTTCTTTTAATAATGAAAATATTTAATTAAATCTATTATGTAAAGGGGGGATGATGTATCATCATGATTTTAATGAAAAAATAGGTTTCTGGTATGTGATAGCCCTCGCAGGACAGTCTAATGGTATGGCCTACGGTGAAGGTATTCCCCTGCCAGATACACTCGACAAACCCGAGTCCCGTGTAAAACAACTGGCTCGTCGAAAAACAATCACACCAGGAGGAAAAGAGTGTAAATTCAATGAGATTATTCCGGCAGATCACTGCCTGCATGATGTTCAGGATATGAGTGGATATCACCATCCGGCTGCTGATTTGCATAAAGGGGAATATGGTTGTGTCGGACAGGGATTGCATATAGCTAAAAAGTTACTGCCATACATACCTGAGCAAGCAGGGATATTACTGGTTCCTTGTTGCAGAGGAGGTGCCGCCTTTACTGTTGGAGCTGAAGGTATGTATGTACCTGATACAGGGGCAACAGCTGATGCAATGCGGTGGGGCACCGGAACAGCACTCTATGAGGACTTAGTAGCCCGGGTTAAGGTAGCTCTGGAATATAACAGAAAGAATAAACTGCTATCTGTCTGCTGGATGCAGGGGGAGTTTGATCTTATGTCACCAGATTATGAAAAGCATCCTGACTTGTTTTATCAGATGGTAACTTCTTTCAGGTCTGAGTTATCTGAATACTCATCTCAGTGTGTTGGTAATTCGTCAGAAAGAGTTCCATGGTTGTGTGGTGATACAACCTGGTACTGGAAGGAATCTTATCAAAAAGAATATGATTTTATATATGGACATTACAGACAACGGACTGATGATGAAATACATTTTCTCAGCTTTCAGGATAGTAACCGACATGAATTAACTAATGAGCCAGAAGAAGATGCCGATGATTTATCTGTCGGGTATCTGGGGGCATCATGGAGGACAGAATTAAGCTGGACAACGTCACAGAGAAGTACACATTTTAATTCAATGGCCAGAAGGGGAGTTATTGCTGAATGTTATGCGCAAAAAATAAGAAATTATTTGTAAACAAGTTCAGGATATATCTACAGCTCTGACATGATTCTCTGAGAGACATGACGGAGTGGCGGGGGCAGCAAGCCAGAACACTGCCTGACATGCTTTCATCAGACGCAGGTCCTCTCTCATATCCTCTGATTTACTCCAGTAAGGTGATGATCATATCTTTATTTGATAGTACGGTAATGCCAGATAAATACAGACACAATGGTAAATAATATAGTTGCAAATAATGCTGCCATAATCAGCGCGATTGCGACACCTGTTTTCGATACCAGCGGCACCAGCAAAGCGCACAGTCCATAGCCAAGTGTGTGACTGGTAGCGAGCCAGCCCGCGCCTGCGCCATCAGCCAGCTTATCATTCAGTAGAAGTTGATAAGCGGGTGTTGCCAGAGCTGCTCCAAATGACAGCACTGCACAGCCCGGGTAAAACAACCATAGCTGTTCGGAGAGCATGATAGCCAGACCACCACTCATCAACACTCCGGCACTCAGGAGCAGGGCCACCGGAGTCAGGCGCTGCGGACGGAGTACCCCGAACTGCGCGATAAGCGCAGCTACTGCGGACAGACCCAACAGCCAGGCCACCTGTTGGCTAATGGCGGTGGTATCCGTGGCGAACTGGCGAGTAAGGGCAGGCGAAAGTCCAAGCTGCATCATGCTCACCGCCGCAGCCAGTAATATTGCGCAAAGCAGATAAGGCAGACAATCCCGCTTCAGACTGACGCTCTTGCACTCCGGTGTGGGCTGTGGTGGTGTGCCGGGCAACCGCAGCAGCATCAGCAGCGCCAGCACTGGGGCTGCCATCAGCAGCCCCAGTAGCGCCAGAGGATGAATGGCCAGCATTGCTGCCGCGCACAGCGGCCCGAATAGCCTGCCGCAACTCAGGCCGGAGCTGATGGTTGCCAGAGCGGCCATGCGATTCCCTTCTCCAGCTCTCTGCAATGCCCAGACCTGACAGGCTGGCACCATTGCCGACACGGTCAGCCCGTAGGCGATCCGGGCGATGATTAATATTCCCAGTCCCACCGCTGTTGTTATGGCGCTGGTAGCCATCAGCACGCTTCCCAGCCCTAGCAGGGTAAAGCTTATGCCATATCCTCCCAGAGCCCACAACACCACAGGTTTACTGCCAGTACGGGAAATTTGCTTTCCCCACCACGGGGACGATGGCAGAAACAGCATTGAGCCAAGCATCAGCAGGGCAGCCCATACAGACAGACTCAGATTTGTCTGTATGACCAGAACAGGGAGCACAACCAGCAGACCGTTCTGTCCGATACCGAGAAGCCCGGCACTGAACGCAAGTGGCCAGCAGGACAGTGGTTTTTGGGGCGTATCTTCGATCCCTGGTGACATTATAATGTTTCAACTCCATGTATTAATTGTGTTTATTTGTAAAATTAATTTATCTGACAATAACATTTATTGTTGATAATGAGAATCATTATTGACATAATTGTTATTATTTTACTGTGTGGGAGCTGTTTGACTATGACCCTGCCCTCTGAAAAACCAGCCACAGATGTGGCTGCGCAGTGCTTCCTGAATGCACTGATTCGTGAAACCACAGACTGGAAACTGACAGAATACCCGCCAGACGAATTGCTCATCCCGCTGGATGAGCAGAAATCGCTCCATTTCAGAGTGGCTTATTTCTCCCCAACCCAGCATCACCGCTTTGCATTTCCTGCACGTCTGGTCACGGCATCAGGCAGTTATCCTGTCGACTTTACCACTCTCTCCCGGCTTATTATTGATAAGCTACGCCATCAACTGTTTCTGCCCGTTCCCCTCTGCGAAACTTTCCACCAGCGCGTGCTGGAAAGCCATGTCCATACGCAACAGGCAATTGATGCCCGTCATGACTGGGCCGCTCTGCGTGAAAAAGCGTTGAATTTTGGCGAGGCTGAGCAGGCGCTGCTGACAGGACACGCTTTCCACCCTGCGCCTAAGTCTCATGAACCGTTTAACCGGCGGGAGGCTGAACGCTACCTGCCTGATATGGCACCCCACTTCCCACTGCGGTGGTTTTCGGTGGATAAAACGCAAATCGCCGGTGAAAGTTTGCATCTCAACCTTCAACAGCGGCTGACGCGATTTGCCGCAGAGAATGCGCCTCAGTTACTCAACGAATTAAGTGACAACCAATGGCTGTTCCCGTTGCACCCGTGGCAGGGGGAATATCTTTTGCAGCAGGGGTGGTGCCAGGCACTTGTTGCTAAAGGGCTGATTAAAGACTTAGGTGAGGCCGGCACGTCGTGGCTGCCGACCACCTCTTCCCGTTCCCTCTACTGTGCCACCAGCCGCGATATGATCAAGTTCTCCCTGAGCGTACGGCTGACCAACTCCATCCGTACTCTGTCCGTGAAAGAAGTGAAGCGTGGGATGCGCCTGGCACGCCTGGCTCAAACCGACGGCTGGCAGATGCTACAGGTCCGCTTCCCGACTTTCCGGGTAATGCAGGAGGATGGCTGGGCCGGGCTGCTCGATCTTAACGGCAACATCATGCAGGAAAGTCTGTTTGCCCTGCGTGAAAATCTGCTGGTGGATCAGCCGAAAAGCCAGACTAACGTACTGGTCTCCCTGACTCAGGCCGCACCTGATGGCGGTGATTCGCTGCTGGTTTCGGCGGTAAAACGCCTGAGCGATCGCCTCGGTATCACTGTGCAACAGGCCGCCCATGCATGGGTCGATGCATACTGTCAGCAAGTGCTAAAGCCGCTGTTTACGGCTGAAGCGGATTACGGCCTGGTGCTGCTGGCGCATCAGCAAAATATTCTTGTCCAGATGCTTGGGGATCTGCCGGTCGGATTTATTTACCGTGACTGTCAGGGCAGCGCTTTTATGCCTCACGCGACAGACTGGCTCGATTCTATTGGCGAGGCGCAGGCGGAAAATATTTTCACCCATGAGCAGTTGCTGCGCTATTTCCCTTATTACCTGCTGGTTAACTCCACTTTTGCTGTGACCGCTGCGCTGGGGGCTGCCGGGCTGGACAGCGAATCGAATCTGATGGCTCGTGTACGAGCATCGCTGGCTGAAGTGCGTGATCAGGTGACTCATAAAACCTGTCTCAACTACGTGCTGGAAAGTCCGTACTGGAACGTAAAAGGTAACTTTTTCTGTTATCTGAACGATCATAACGAGAACACCATTGTTGACCCTTCGGTGATCTATTTCGATTTCGCTAACCCGCTGCAGGCTCAGGAGGTCTGAATGTCTGAGGCAAACATTATTCACAGCAGATATGGACTGCGCTGTGAAAAACTCGACAAGCCCCTGAATCTTGGCTGGGGACTGGACAATAGCGCGGTGTTGCACTGTCCCGGGGAGCTGCCGACAGGGTGGCTGTGCGATGCGCTGGATCAGATATTTATCGCCGCACCACAACTGTCAGCAGTGGCTCTCCCCTGGGCCGAATGGCGTGAGGAGCCACAGGCGCTGACGCTTTTTGGGCAGGTAAAAAGCGACATTATCCATCGTACTGCCTTCTGGCAGTTACCGTTATGGTTGAGTTCACCGGCAAACCGGGCCTCCGGTGAAATGGTTTTTGATGCAGAGCGTGAGATTTATTTCCCGCAGCGCCCACCCCGTCCACAGGGTGAGGTTTACCGCCGTTACGATCCACGTATTCGCAGGATGCTGAGTTTCCGCATTGCCGATCCCGTTTCTGATGCAGAACGTTTCACCCGCTGGATGAATGATCCGCGCGTTGAGTATTTCTGGGAGCAAAGTGGCTCACTGGAGGTACAGACCGCCTATCTGGAGCGCCAGCTCACCGGTAAACATGCATTCCCGCTGATTGGGTGCTTCGACGATCGGCCATTCAGCTATTTCGAAATCTACTGGGCGGCGGAAGACCGCATTGGTCGTCACTATTCGTGGCAGCCCTTTGACCGTGGCCTGCATCTGCTGGTTGGTGAACAGCAATGGCGCGGGGCCCACTATGTGCAAAGCTGGCTGCGCGGGCTGACACATTACCTGCTGCTGGATGAGCCCCGTACGCAGCGCACAGTACTGGAGCCACGCACCGATAACCAGCGCCTGTTCCGCCATCTTGAGCCTGCGGGATACCGGACAATTAAAGAGTTCGACTTCCCACATAAGCGCTCGCGCATGGTGATGGCGGATCGTCATCACTTCTTCACGGAGGTCGGTCTGTAATGAATCACAAGGACTGGGATTTTGTTAACCGTCGGCTGGTGGCAAAAATGTTGTCTGAGATGGAGTATGAGCAGGTTTTCCACGCGGAATCTCAGGGCGATGACCACTACTGCATTAACCTGCCGGGAGCACAATGGCGCTTCATCGCTGAACGTGGTATCTGGGGCTGGCTGTGGATTGATGCCCAAACGTTGCGCTGCACGGAGGAACCAGTACTGGCGCAGACGCTGCTGATGCAGCTAAAGCCGGTGCTGTCAATGAGTGATGCCACTGTTGCAGAGCATATGCAGGATTTGTATGCCACGCTACTGGGCGACCTGCAACTGCTGAAGGCCCGTCGCGGACTGAGTGCCAGTGACCTGATTAATCTTGATGCCGATCGTCTGCAATGCCTGCTGAGCGGTCATCCTAAATTCGTTTTTAATAAAGGTCGCCGTGGCTGGGGCAAAGAGGCGCTGGAACGATATGCGCCAGAGTATACCAACACCTTCAGACTGCACTGGCTGGCGGTAAAACGTGAACATATGATCTGGCGCTGCGATAACGATCTGGATATTCAGCAGTTGTTGACTGCCGCAATGGATCCGCAGGAGTTTACACGCTTCAGTCAGGTCTGGCAGGAAAACGGGCTGGATCACAACTGGCTGCCGCTGCCGGTACATCCGTGGCAGTGGCAGCAAAAAATCGCCACAGACTTCATCGCTGATTTTGCCGAAGGCAGGATGGTGTCTCTCGGCGAGTTTGGCGACCAGTGGCTCGCCCAGCAGTCGCTGCGTACCCTGACCAACGCCAGCCGCCGGGGAGGGCTGGATATCAAGCTGCCGCTGACCATCTACAACACCTCATGCTACCGGGGGATCCCTGGCAGATATATCGCTGCCGGACCACTGGCTTCACGCTGGCTGCAACAGGTTTTTGCGACCGACGCCACCCTGGTGCAAAGCGGCGCAGTGATCCTTGGTGAACCGGCTGCAGGCTATGTGTCCCATGAAGGCTATGCCGCGCTTGCCCGGGCTCCCTATCGCTACCAGGAAATGCTTGGTGTTATCTGGCGGGAGAATCCGTGCCGCTGGCTGAAACCGGATGAAAGTCCTGTTCTGATGGCAACACTGATGGAGTGCGACGAAAACAATCAGCCGCTGGCAGGCGCATATATCGACCGCTCCGGACTGGACGCTGAAACCTGGCTTACGCAATTGTTCCGGGTGGTTGTGGTTCCGCTGTATCACCTGCTTTGCCGCTACGGTGTCGCGCTTATTGCACACGGACAAAATATAACGCTCGCCATGAAAGAGGGGGTACCACAGCGTGTTCTGCTGAAAGACTTCCAGGGCGATATGCGGCTGGTGAAAGAAGCGTTTCCCGAAATGGACTCTTTGCCTCAGGAGGTGCGTGATGTCACATCCCGTCTGAGTGCGGACTACTTAATCCATGATTTGCAGACGGGTCACTTCGTGACAGTACTGCGTTTTATTTCGCCACTGATGGTTCGTCTTGGCGTACCTGAAAGGCGATTTTATCAACTGCTGGCAGCAGTGTTGAGTGATTACATGAACAAACATCCACAAATGGCAGAGCGTTTTGCGCTTTTCTCACTCTTCAGGCCACAAATCATTCGCGTGGTGCTGAACCCGGTAAAACTGACCTGGCCGGACCTGGATGGCGGCAGTCGCATGCTGCCGAATTACCTTGAGAATCTGCAAAATCCGCTGTGGCTGGTAACTCAGGAATATGAATCATGAAAAAAAGTGTCGATTTTATTGGTGTCGGGACAGGGCCATTTAATCTCAGCATTGCTGCATTGTCACATCAGATCGAAGAACTGAACTGTCTCTTCTTTGACGAACATCCTCATTTTTCCTGGCATCCGGGTATGCTGGTACCGGATTGTCATATGCAGACCGTCTTTCTGAAAGATCTGGTCAGTGCAGTTGCACCTACAAATCCCTACAGCTTTGTTAACTATCTGGTGAAGCACAAAAAGTTCTATCGCTTCCTTACCAGCAGGCTACGTACAGTATCCCGTGAAGAGTTTTCTGACTATCTCCGCTGGGCTGCTGAAGATATGAATAACCTGTATTTCAGTCATACCGTTGAAAATATTGATTTCGACAAAAAAAGTCGATTGTTTCTGGTTCAGACCAGTCGGGGAGAATATTTTGCCCGCAATATCTGCCTTGGTACAGGAAAACAACCTTATTTACCACCCTGTGTGAAGCATGTGACACAATCCTGTTTCCATGCCAGTGAAATGAATCTTCGTCGGCCGGACCTGAGTGAAAAACGGATAACCGTGGTTGGTGGAGGACAGAGTGGTGCAGACCTGTTCCTTAATGCATTACGCGGGGAATGGGGAGAAGCGGCGGAAATAAACTGGGTCTCACGGCGTAATAATTTTAACGCACTGGATGAGGCTGCTTTTGCTGATGAGTATTTTACACCTGAATATATTTCAGGCTTCTCCGGACTGAAGGAAGATATTCGCCATCAGTTACTGGATGAGCAGAAAATGACATCGGATGGCATCACTGCCGATTCTTTACTGACCATTTATCGTGAGTTGTACCACCGTTTTGAAGTTCTGAGAAAACCAAGAAATATCCGTCTGCTACCCAGTCGCTCGCTAACAACTCTGGAAAGTAGTGGTCCGGGCTGGAGGTTATTGATGGAACATCATCTGGATCAGGGCAGAGAGAGCCTGGAAAGTGATGTGGTGATTTTTGCCACAGGTTACCGTTCTGCATTGCCACAAATACTTCCCTCACTGATGCCCTTGATCACCATGCACGATAAGAACACCTTTAAAGTGCGTGATGACTTCACTCTGGAATGGAGTGGCCCGAAAGAAAATAACATCTTTGCGGTCAACGCCAGCATGCAAACTCATGGCATCGCCGAACCCCAGCTCAGCCTGATGGCCTGGCGATCTGCACGTATTCTTAATCGCGTACTGGGGCGTGATTTATTCGATCTCAGTATGCCGCCCGCACTGATTCAGTGGCGCAGCGGCAGCCGGAAAAAACCGCAGCCGGAGGCTGCTTCTTTAACTCACTATACAGCAAATATTCAGGAATAACGATGATGCGCAAAAAGTATATGCCCCGGGCTCTTGGTCCGCTGCTTCTTGTCGTGCTGTCACCAGCTGTCGCCCAGCAAAACGATGATAATGAGATCATAGTGTCTGCCAGCCGCAGCAATCGAACTGTAGCGGAGATGGCGCAAACCACCTGGGTTATCGAAAATGCCGAACTGGAGCAGCAGATTCAGGGCGGTAAAGAGCTGAAAGACGCACTGGCTCAGTTAATCCCCGGCCTTGATGTCAGCAGCCAGAGTCGAACCAACTACGGTATGAACATGCGTGGCCGCCCGCTGGTTGTCCTGATTGACGGTGTGCGCCTCAACTCTTCACGTTCCGACAGCCGACAACTGGACTCTGTCGATCCTTTTAATATCGACCATATTGAAGTGATCTCCGGCGCGACGGCCCTGTACGGTGGCGGGAGTACCGGAGGGTTGATCAACATCGTGACCAAAAAAGGTCAGCCGGAAACCATGATGGAGTTTGAGGCTGGCACAAAAAGTGGCTTTAACAGCAGTAAAGATCACGATGAGCGCATTGCCGGTGCTGTCTCCGGCGGAAATGACCATATCTCCGGACGTCTTTCCGTGGCATATCAGAAATTTGGCGGCTGGTTTGACGGTAACGGCGATGCCACCCTGCTTGATAACACCCAGACCGGCCTGCAGCACTCCAATCGGCTGGACATCATGGGAACCGGTACGCTGAACATCGATGAATCCCGGCAGCTTCAACTGATAACGCAGTACTATAAAAGTCAGGGAGACGACAATTACGGGCTTAATCTCGGGAAAGGCTTTTCCGCCATCAGCGGGAGCAGCACACCATACGTCAGTAAGGGGCTGAATTCTGACCGCATTCCCGGCACTGAGCGGCATTTGATCAGCCTGCAGTACTCTGACAGTGATTTCCTGGGACAGGAACTGGTCGGTCAGGTTTACTACCGCGATGAGTCGTTGCGGTACTACCCGTTCCCGACGGTAAATGCGAATAAACAGGCGACGGCTTTCTCCTCGTCACAGCAGGATACCGACCAGTACGGCATGAAACTGACTCTGAACAGCCAACTGATGGACGGCTGGCAAATCACCTGGGGGCTGGATGCTGAGCATGAGCGCTTTACCTCCAACCAGATGTTCTTCGATCTGGCTCAGGCAAGTGCTTCCGGAGGGCTGAACAACCATAAGATTTACACCACCGGGCGCTATCCGTCATATGACATCACCAATCTGGCGGCCTTCCTGCAATCCAGCTATGACATTAATGATATTTTTACCGTTAGCGGTGGCGTACGCTATCAGTATACTGAGAACAGGGTAGATGATTTCATCGACTACACGCAGCAACAGAAGATTGCTGCCGGGAAGGCGATATCTGCCGACGCCATTCCTGGTGGTTCGGTAGATTACGATAACTTTCTGTTCAATGCTGGTCTGCTGATGCACATCACCGAACGTCAGCAGGCATGGTTCAATTTTTCCCAGGGGGTGGCATTGCCGGATCCGGGGAAATATTATGGTCGCGGCATCTATGGTGCAGCAGTGAACGGCCATCTTCCCCTGACAAAGAGCGTGAACGTCAGCGACAGTAAGCTGGAAGGCGTGAAAGTCGATTCTTATGAACTGGGCTGGCGCTTTATCGGTGACAACCTGCGGACTCAAATCGCGGCATATTACTCGCTTTCCAATAAGAGCGTGGAAAGGAATAAAGATCTGACCATCAGTGTGAAGGACGACAGGCGCCGTATTTACGGCGTGGAAGGTGCGGTGGACTACCTGATCCCGGATACTGACTGGAGTACCGGTGTGAACTTCAATGTGCTGAAAACCGAGTCGAAAGTGAACGGTCAATGGCAAAAATATGACGTGAAGGAATCAAGTCCATCGAAAGCGACAGCTTACATTAACTGGGCGCCGGAACCGTGGAGTCTGCGTGTACAGAGCACCACTTCTTTCGACGTAAGCGATGCAGAGGGTAACGATATTAATGGTTACACTACCGTCGATTTTATCAGTAGTTGGCAGCTTCCGGTGGGAACACTCAGCTTCAGCGTTGAGAACCTCTTCGACCGTGACTATACCACTGTCTGGGGACAGCGTGCACCTCTGTACTACAGCCCGGGTTACGGCCCTGCTTCACTGTACGACTACAAAGGCCGGGGCCGAACCTTTGGTCTGAACTACTCAGTGCTGTTCTGACGTGGATGCTTTTGCAACAAGGGTATGCTGTAAACAACATGGTCCTTGGTGGCCATGTTGTTTACAGCCAGTATAATATACAGCCTTAACAAGATATTCCGTCTCCGGAATGGACTGTTCACCACTGAATAACATTATGTCTGTTTTATGGATCTTTGACTGAAATTTATCGCATATCCTCATTTCATTGTCCGTCTGAAAACTAACCTTACAAGTAAGCGTCGTCTCAGCACCGTCTGGCAGATCCTGAAATTCCTGAGAGGATGATCTGCGCCCAATATCCTGAGTCGGAACTTTGCTGCAATGAAGGCCAACGAAAAATGGGGGAGTATGTTATAGAGTACTTGCTACAGGGTAAAAAGAGGTACCTGTCGCTGGTTCTCCGTTCAGTTTAACCGGGAGATTTTCTCCTGCGCCTGTCATAAAGTCCGGTAATGGAGATTGTTAATACGATGGTGCACGATGCATTGTCAGTGCCCGGCCCGGAGGATGCCCCGTAGCTACATACGGATCAGGGTTGGCAATATCGAATGGCAGGCTATAGGCAAAGTTAAAGCCCCATGGAGTAGCACAAAATATGCCGCACAAAGGAAACGGTCTGAATAACGCAGCGATGGAGAACTTCTTCGGCACACTGCAAAATCGCATCGTGGTCGATCGCTAATTCGTCGTGAATCACTGAACGATGTTCCATGCGAACAGATATTCGATCATATCGAAATATTAAACATTACCCCTCCCCACATTGGGCAAAAAAAAAACAAAAAACGATCAATTAACGATCAATTAGTATTGATTCACATAATCTCTCATCATTAATGAGAACATTGTCACATATTTACAATATAGAACTGTTACTTTTAGCAAGCTGTTAGTAACCAACCGTTACTAATAATTTTAATTCTTAATACTTTGTTCATTCAATAAATGAGTTGAGAGAATATATGAATAAAATATACTCCCTTAAATATAGTGCTGCCACTGGCGGACTCATTGCTGTTTCTGAATTAGCGAAAAGAGTTTCTGGTAAAACAAACCGAAAACTTGTAGCAACAATGTTGTCTCTGGCTGTTGCCGGTACAGTAAATGCAGCAAATATTGATATATCAAATGTATGGGCGAGAGACTATCTTGATCTTGCACAAAATAAAGGTATTTTCCAGCCCGGAGCAACAGACGTAACAATCACTTTAAAAAACGGAGATAAATTCTCTTTCCATAATCTCTCAATTCCGGATTTTTCTGGTGCAGCAGCGAGTGGCGCAGCTACCGCAATAGGAGGTTCTTATAGTGTTACTGTTGCACATAACAAAAAGAACCCTCAGGCCGCAGAAACTCAGGTTTACGCTCAGTCTTCTTACAGGGTTGTTGACAGAAGAAATTCCAATGATTTTGAGATTCAGAGGTTAAATAAATTTGTTGTGGAAACAGTAGGTGCCACCCCGGCAGAGACCAACCCTACAACATATTCTGATGCATTAGAACGCTACGGTATAGTCACTTCTGACGGTTCAAAAAAAATCATAGGTTTTCGTGCTGGCTCTGGAGGAACATCATTTATTAATGGTGAATCCAAAATCTCAACAAATTCAGCATATAGCCATGATCTGTTAAGTGCTAGTCTATTTGAGGTCACCCAATGGGACTCATACGGCATGATGATTTATAAAAATGATAAAACATTTCGTAATCTTGAAATATTCGGAGACAGCGGCTCTGGAGCATACTTATATGATAACAAACTAGAAAAATGGGTATTAGTCGGAACAACCCATGGTATTGCCAGCGTTAATGGTGACCAACTGACATGGATAACAAAATACAATGATAAACTGGTTAGTGAGTTAAAAGATACCTATAGTCATAAAATAAATCTGAATGGCAATAATGTAACCATTAAAAACACAGATATAACATTACACCAAAACAATGCAGATACCACTGGTACTCAAGAAAAAATAACTAAAGACAAAGATATTGTGTTCACAAATGGGGGAGATGTCCTGTTTAAGGATAATTTGGATTTTGGTAGCGGTGGTATTATCTTTGACGAAGGCCATGAATATAACATAAACGGTCAGGGATTTACATTTAAAGGAGCAGGAATTGATATCGGAAAAGAAAGCATTGTAAACTGGAATGCATTGTATTCCAGTGATGATGTTTTACACAAAATAGGCCCTGGTACTCTGAATGTTCAAAAAAAACAGGGGGCAAATATAAAGATAGGTGAAGGAAATGTTATTCTTAATGAAGAAGGAACATTTAACAATATATACCTTGCAAGCGGAAATGGTAAGGTAATACTAAATAAAGATAATTCCCTTGGCAATGATCAATATGCGGGGATATTTTTTACTAAACGTGGTGGTACGCTAGATTTAAATGGACACAATCAGACTTTTACTAGAATTGCCGCCACTGACGATGGAACAACAATAACTAACTCAGATACAACGAAAGAAGCCGTTCTGGCAATCAATAACGAAGACTCCTACATATATCATGGGAACATAAATGGCAATATAAAACTAACGCACAATATTAATTCTCAGGATAAGAAAACTAATGCAAAATTAATTCTGGATGGTAGTGTCAACACAAAAAATGATGTTGAAGTCAGTAATGCCAGTCTTACCATGCAAGGCCATGCAACAGAGCATGCAATATTCAGAAGCTCAGCGAATCATTGCTCCCTGGTATTTCTTTGTGGAACGGACTGGGTCACCGTTTTGAAAGAAACAGAGAGTTCATATAATAAAAAGTTCAATTCTGATTACAAAAGTAATAATCAGCAGACCTCATTTGATCAGCCTGACTGGAAAACCGGGGTGTTTAAATTTGATACATTACACCTGAACAATGCTGACTTTTCAATATCACGCAATGCCAATGTTGAAGGAAATATATCAGCAAATAAATCAGCTATCACAATCGGCGATAAAAATGTTTACATTGATAATCTTGCAGGGAAAAATATTACTAATAATGGTTTTGACTTCAAACAAACTATCAGTACTAATCTATCCATAGGAGAAACTAAATTTACAGGTGGCATCACTGCACATAACAGCCAAATAGCCATAGGTGATCAAGCTGTAGTTACACTTAATGGTGCAACCTTTCTGGATAATACTCCTATAAGTATAGATAAAGGAGCAAAAGTTATAGCACAAAATTCCATGTTCACAACAAAAGGTATTGATATCTCCGGTGAACTGACTATGATGGGAATCCCTGAACAGAATAGTAAAACTGTAACGCCGGGTCTCCACTACGCTGCTGATGGATTCAGGCTGAGTGGTGGAAATGCAAATTTCATTGCCAGAAATATGGCATCTGTCACCGGAAATATTTATGCTGATGATGCAGCAACCATTACTCTGGGACAGCCTGAAACTGAAACACCGACTATATCGTCTGCTTATCAGGCATGGGCAGAGACTCTTTTGTATGGCTTTGATACCGCTTATCGAGGCGCAATAACAGCCCCCAAAGCTACAGTTAGCATGAATAATGCGATCTGGCATCTAAATAGCCAGTCATCAATTAATCGTCTAGAAACAAAAGACAGTATGGTGCGTTTTACTGGTGATAATGGGAAGTTTACAACCCTTACAGTGAACAACCTTACTATAGATGACAGTGCATTTGTGCTGCGTGCAAATCTGGCCCAAGCAGATCAGCTTGTTGTCAATAAATCGTTGTCTGGTAAAAACAACCTTCTGTTAGTCGACTTCATTGAGAAAAATGGAAACAGCAACGGACTGAATATCGATCTGGTCAGCGCACCAAAAGGAACTGCAGTAGATGTCTTTAAAGCTACGACTCGGAGTATTGGCTTCAGTGATGTAACACCGGTTATCGAGCAAAAGAACGATACAGACAAAGCAACATGGACTCTGATCGGCTATAAATCTGTGGCCAACGCCGATGCGGCTAAAAAGGCAACATTACTGATGTCAGGCGGCTATAAAGCCTTCCTTGCTGAGGTCAACAACCTTAACAAACGTATGGGTGATCTGCGTGACATTAACGGTGAGTCCGGTGCATGGGCCCGAATCATTAGCGGAACCGGGTCTGCCGGCGGTGGATTCAGTGACAACTACACCCACGTTCAGGTCGGTGCGGATAACAAACATGAACTCGATGGCCTTGACCTCTTCACCGGGGTGACCATGACCTATACCGACAGCCATGCAGGCAGTGATGCCTTCAGTGGTGAAACGAAGTCTGTGGGTGCCGGTCTCTATGCCTCTGCCATGTTTGAGTCCGGAGCATATATCGACCTCATCGGTAAGTACGTTCACCATGACAACGAGTATACCGCAACTTTCGCCGGCCTTGGCACCAGAGACTACAGCTCCCACTCCTGGTATGCCGGTGCGGAAGTCGGTTACCGTTACCATGTAACTGACTCTGCATGGATTGAGCCGCAGGCGGAACTTGTTTACGGTGCTGTATCCGGGAAACAGTTCTCCTGGAAGGACCAGGGAATGAACCTCACCATGAAGGATAAGGACTTTAATCCGCTGATTGGGCGTACCGGTGTTGATGTGGGTAAATCCTTCTCCGGTAAGGACTGGAAAGTCACAGCCCGCGCCGGCCTTGGCTACCAGTTTGACCTGTTTGCCAACGGTGAAACCGTACTGCGTGATGCGTCCGGTGAGAAACGTATCAAAGGTGAAAAAGACGGTCGTATGCTCATGAATGTTGGTCTCAACGCCGAAATTCGCGATAATCTTCGCTTCGGTCTTGAGTTTGAGAAATCGGCATTTGGTAAATACAACGTGGATAACGCGATCAACGCCAACTTCCGTTACTCTTTCTGATAACAGCCCGGGCCGCGTTTGCGGCCCTTCTTCTACCGGAGAGAATATGTATTACCCTGTGACAGACTATATCGCTCTTGCTCTCATTATTAGCTTTCTTTTTCTGACATTATTTATCTGCCTGTTATGCCTTAAACATGAGCGAATAAAAAAAGAAACTATCAGGCAAAAAAATGCACATATTCTGGATCATGGCTGGAATGCAACTGAGTTCTCATGGTTCCGATACGGACAGTATAACGAAACGGGTATTTACATCTCGATCGAGAAGACCATTATCATTACAATCACCGTTTCTGGTGGGTGCTTTAAAAAAGAATACAGCATTGTCTCCCACATGCTGGTCACTGACACCATAACAGAGGCCACCCTGTACGAAAACGGGCTGTATACGCGCCACATCAGACTCAGTCGCCCAGTATCTGACAGCAAATACCCCTTGCCTCCCGGATCTCAGCTCATTAAAAATATGACCTTACGACTGCGCCTGCAGGATCAGCAGGAAGAAACATCCGTGACATTATTTCAGGGAAAAATGAGTACCGACGGAAATAACTATTCCATCATCAAAGGTAAAGTAAGCTCAGTACTTCTGTTATTAAAAATGCTGCAGATTAATCACGCCTGATCTCTGTCCCGGTATTTTAGCCCGAGGTATATTCTGAAATATCATTCATCATGACCGGCGTTTATACAAACGCCGGTCATTCGCTAACAGCTTCACCGTTCCTTCCCCCATCCAGGTTCCGCATGAGCGTGTTGTAATGTTCATAAGCGTATTATCAGGATTGTCGTAAGCGTAAACTGACCGCCGTATGTAGCCATTAAGCCAGTATTGGTAACGTAGGTGCCCACCTTTTCATCAACTAGTGGACACCTGGTAAGCGTAAAGCCAATGCCGTCTGTAACACCTGCTCCTTGCAGACTAAATTAGAGCTCCTTCTAAATTAGACGGAGTTCTATTGATGGATAAACCTACAGACTGGCGCTCCGGAACCCGCCGGATATTTTCTAATGAATTTAAACTTCAAATGGTTAAACTGGCTTCACAACTAGGAGCCTCTGTTGCCCGTATTGCCAGGGAACACGATATCAATGATAACCTCCTGTTCAAATGGCTCAGGCTCTGGCAGAACGAAGGGCGTATATCGCGGCGTCTTCCGGTAACAACCTCTTCTGGCGCTGGCGTTGAATTATTACCTGTTGAGATAACGCCTGATGAGCAGAAAGAGCCTATGGCGGCTCTTACTCCGCTTTTATCCACTCCTTCACAAAGCACAGTCAGTGCCAGTTCCTGTAAAGTTGAGTTCCGCCACGGTAACATGACGCTGGAAAATCCTTCACCAGAGCTGCTCACGGTGTTGATCCGTGAACTGACCGGGAGGGGGCGATGATCTCGCTCCCATCAGACACTCGAATCTCGCTGGTTGCCGGCGTTACTGATATGCGTAAATCCTTCAACGGTCTGGGTGAACAGGTACAACATGTGCTGGATGAGAACCCCTTCTCCGGTCACCTGTTCATCTTCCGTGGCCGACGGAGTGACATGATTAAAATCCTCTGGGCTGATGCTGATGGTCTGTGCCTGTTCACCAAACGCCTGGAGGAAGGCCCGTTTATCTGGCCTGCGGTGCGTGACGGTAAGGTATCCATTACCCGCTCGCAGCTGGCAATGCTCCTCGATAAGCTGGACTGGCGTCAGCCAAAAACATCCCGTCTTAACGCACTGACAATGTTGTAAAAATGTCATGGCCGGATTATAAAAACGGTCATGAGTCGGAAATACCTCATTCGTATCACTGAGCTGGAAAGGCTGCTCTCTGAGCAGGCTGAAGCCCTCCGTCAGAGAGATCTGCAACTGAGTCTGGTTGAAGAGACGGAGGCCTTCCTGCGCTCTGCACTGGCACGTGCCGAAGAAAAGATCGAAGAGGAGGAGCGGGAAATAGAATATCTGAGGGCCCAGATAGAAAAACTGCGCCGGATGCTGTTCGGTACCCGTTCTGAAAAACTGCAGCGTGAGGTTGAACAGGCTGAGGCCCAACTGAAACAACGCGAACAGGAAAGCGATCGTTACAGTGGGCGTGAGGATGACCCGCAGGTTCCCCGCCAGTTGCGACAGTCACGCCATCGTCGTCCGTTACCAGCACATCTTCCCCGTGAAATACACCGCCTGGAGCCTGAAGAAAGTTGTTGCCCGGAGTGTGGCAGTGAGCTGGATTATCTGGGTGAAGTCAGTGCTGAGCAGCTGGAACTGGTGAGTAGCGCCCTGAAAGTGATCCGCACTGTTCGGGTAAAAAAAGCCTGTACAAAATGTGACTGTATAGTTGAAGCGCCAGCGCCGTCCCGCCCGATAGCGCGCGGCATCGCGGGCTCCGGATTACTTGCCCGCGTGTTAACGGGAAAATACTGCGAACACCTGCCACTGTATCGTCAGAGTGAAATCTTTGCCCGACAGGGTGCCGAACTGAGCCGTGCATTAATCTCCAACTGGGTTGACGCGTGCTGCCAGTTAATGACTCCGCTGAATGATGCCCTGTACCGTTACGTGATGAACACCCGCAAGGTTCACACTGACGACACACCGGTAAAAGTGCTGACACCGGGCAGAAAAAAGGCAAAAACAGGACGCATCTGGACGTATGTCCGGGATGACCGGAATGCGGGCTCATCAGAGCCACCGGCGGTCTGGTTCGCCTACTCACCAGACAGGCAGGGAAAACATCCGGTACAACACCTTCGTCCCTTCCGGGGTATCCTGCAGGCGGATGCATTCAGCGGTTACGATCGGCTGTTCAGTGCCAAACGTGAAGGTGGTGCACAGACAGAAGTTGCGTGCTGGGTCCATGCCCGGCGAAAAATACACGATGTATGAACGACATCTCTTCTGACGACATTTTCCTGCTGAAACAGCGCCTGGCCGAACAGGAAGCGCTGATCCACGCCCTGCAGG
>OBUO01000237.1_pt1 | contig 19476 bp, 19 predicted proteins | sample 1475861 | NCBI WGS metagenome assembly OBUO01 (sample SAMEA2579936, study PRJEB22360) | human gut metagenome | biome: human gut; feature: human-associated habitat; material: faeces | place: Denmark | collected 2008/2010
CCGGAATGCTAATGAACAGAATATTTCTGTGAAGATGAGGTCCCCGGAACATTACCTCACCAATAAATAAGCGTCAATACGGTGCTCCGTTGACGCTTACGATGGGCATCTAAGTTACCAATTCTTGTCTAATGGCTACATACGGCGGTTGGTTTACGCTTACTCTCGGGGCGCTTACGGTGAAAAAAAGTGGTGTGGCTGGCAATCCAGTCTGCGTCCCAGAAATGGACGATGCCGTTGAAGGACTGGCGAATGGCAATGAGCCGCTTTATTATCGAGTTCGGTGACCGGCTGGACGGTCACTTCTGAGAAAAGGCATTTACTCCATCAAAACGATGATCTGGCGGCCCGAGTTCACAGATAAAATATTCTCCAGGAAACCGGGGGGTTGGGGGTTCCACTGTTAAACGATACCTCATCTGTGGCTGATGGGCAATGTGCAGATAGTGGTTATTTGTCTTCATGGCATTCTGACGTGCTGTTCTTAGGCCTGAATTTTTTGCCATTATTTTTAATTAAGTCTTCAAGCTGAAAATAGATTGGGTACTCATGTGGCATAGCTGCACGTCCCCATTTACTGCCGTACTCCTGTTGGTGCCTGTAACAATTGCTCCAGCCTTTCTATTCTTTTCTCGTCCATACGATTTTCTTCGTGTGTTGCTCGCGCCGCAGTTCGGTAACACTGCATACTCAAACTGACCACATGTTTACATTCACCTGTGTTCTGTTACACAAAAAACACCTTACCACAGTATGGCACGGTCAGTGCCGTTCTCTGGTAAGTGAAGGGCGACTCTTTTTAGTTGTGTTCAGCATGAAGTCCTCAATTGCAAACCTGTTTGGTGACGATTCTTGTTTGCCTGGAGTATCGGAGGCTTCAAACTGCGGCAGTTCTTTAGCGCGTTTTAGTTCCCTCTGGTGTGCAATTATGCCATGCAAAAGCATTCGTCTTTGTTCGGCAAAAATATCTGTAATGGATTTGTACTTTTTGCTCATGGTGCAGTCCTGTAAAACAATGTACCGTAGTTCCTCATACAACGGCGTTGATAGTTATTATCCGTTTCAGGTGTCGGAAAAAACACATTTAGTTGTCAACTTGGTGCCCGGCTTTTACCGGATTTTAACCGCCGTGGGTATTGCTCCACGAAATAATCCAGAGCGAATTTTTCAGGCTTTTTTAATTTTGGCACCAGTGGCGGAGTTCTTTTCCGGGCCAGTTCAGCCTTAAGCCGCTCTCTGGTTTCCTGCTGTTTTTGTCGGATGATTTCACTAACTGGCGTATTTTCGTTGTCTTCCCGTGATGATATGAGTTCAGTCATTGTTGCGTTTTCCTGTAAAGCAATGCACCGCAGTACCTCACGCCACGGCGCTGATGGAAAATGTGATCTGTGTGGTGGACGTGTTTCATCTCATATCCTACCACCTCATCAAAAAAGCGGTTTATGCTGATTCCATCCCTTATAAGTAAGGCAGTATGACTTTCCGTGAGACAGATGCTGGCCAACGTGGGATATTTAACGCGGTTAACATTGTTGTCAGCGCCGTATGGGGGAGCTGTTGTACACCCCGCGATTTCCACCACGGAGGTCAGCATGAACAACAAGAACACGTTGTACGTCGGATTAGATGTTCACAAAGAATCGATTACTGTCGCTTATGCTATCTGCAAAATGGCATCGTAAGTTTTAGTTTACAGAGAGGTTCCAGGGCAGCAGTTCACCCTGTTTGATGGGTGATTATTGAACCTTACGATCACTTCACATAGCCACAATTCCGGTTACACACCATTTATCTTGCAGGTAATCAGCAGACTGTAGATAATTGCTACATTTTCTCCTCCATGATCAGAGCCGAAAAAAGATAACAGGTGTTAATTAGTTGATGAAAACGTGGGCACCTACGTTACCAATACTGGCTTAATAGCTACATACGGCGGTCAGTTTACACTTACAATAGTGCTAAAGCATTCTGGAAGAAATTCTGACATACTTTAGGAGCAGACATAGCAGTGATCTCTTTGAATTGTTGACACAAATCAGTAGATCACATAACGCTATGCCTGTCTCGTTTTCTGGGGATTCCTCAGACTCTGGTTGTCTGAAAAATTAGTTCTGAACCGTGACTTTATTATCCTTCACAGAGATCAAAACTGAATCCGTCACCGCTTTGCCACCAGCAGTTTCACCGCCAATAATCAATAGACTATTATTCCAGGGCAATGATACTCCGTAGGCCCGACCTTGCGATAATTCACCCGATTTATCCCATTTCCCGTTATGCCAAAGATGAATATCAGTGCTATATGATTTTTTCAGGCCTTCATGCGCATAGTTCTTACCGTTCTGGTAATTTTCTCGTGAACCTTTGAATCCGGCCCCTCCGGCAAATATAAGAGAATCATTGCTTATCCCCGCAAAACCGCCAGCGACGCCATCTGGTGATGAGACGGGAGAAAGTTGATTCCACTTTATGTCATTGCCGGTGAAATCAAGTTCAAATACGGCATCAGTTCTTAGTCCTGGTTTGGCTTCACCATTAATAAGCCAGGTTTTATCACCTTTAGTTACAACCGCCGCACCAGCCGTACCGTACCAGGGGGATTCGCCAGCGTAACTCCATTGTTGTGTTGAGGGATCAAAAGACAACAGAAACTTATTAAAGAAATAATCTTCTGTTTTTTTTTCAAAATAGTGGGCGTTGATTTTATCTATAGCTGCTGAATTTTTTCCGGCCTCATTGAGATCTTCAAAGTATCCATTAAAGATATTCTGGTTAACACCGCCAGTAACATAAGCCTTGCCATTGTGCACAAAAGTCACATGACCCGCCATGCCCATCGGCGCGTGTGACATCAATTTAACCCAGGTATTGGTTTTGGGGTTGTATCTGTGTACATCATTGAATATCTGAGTTAAGCCGTCGCTATTTTTACCAACACCACCAAATACATACAGATTACCATCAATAAATGCAGAGGTTGCTTGATCTCTCGCCCCACCTGGGAATGCAGCCAACGCTGTCCATTTTTTATCTTTGGCCTGTGTATCCAGCTTGTACCATGCTGTACCAGCGCTACCTAAACCAATGTAGACAGTGTCGTTATCTATCGCTCCTGTACCACTTTTAAATGGCACAGGAGTATCTGGTAATACAGAGGCATTCGTGGCAAATGAGGCTGCCATAACAGCAAGTACTGTAATTGTTTTATTCATTCTGACGCTCTCCTGCCTGTTACAGTTTAAATAATACACCAATACGATAACTGTTTTCTGATAAGTTATCTTTGCCTTTGTAAACCCCCTGACGATCAAGGTAGTCATATTCTATGTATGGCGTAATATCAGGCGTCATATGATATTGCAGAACAAATGCATTTTCAGTAGCATCATTTTTGTGATTTCCATATCTATAATTATTTTGTTTGCTGTAAACAGTCGTTTGCCATGCAAATGTAAAATCTTTATTTATTTTATATGTTAAATAGCCATCCCAGCGATGTACGTTATCCCTATCCATTTTACCAGAGAGGTCTTCCTGTTTATAAGTCTTCCAGTCATAACGATAACGGATCCCAAGATTTAAATCTTTTGTAACATCCCAGGAAAGTTTAATATAGGGTCCATAACGTGTACCGTTACTACTAAAATGAGTCAGCATGCCTGGGCGAACCGACCATTTATCATCAAGTTTAATGGCATAATTGAATTCAGCCTGAACATCATTAAGGGCAAAATTTTCTTTTTTATTATCATGAATAGTGTTCCAAGTATTACTTTCAATACTTGCCCACCATCCATTCTGCCATCCCTCACTGACCTTCAGTCTGGTTTCATAAGCATGACTGCCACTTCTGTATCCTCCACGGATATCCAGCGTTGCAGCATTAGATATAATGGGAAATGAGGCACATAATAATAACACACCAGAAAGAGCCTGATACTTTTTCATATATATACCTTTAGTAGAATACATAGTTTGTTTTCTTTATTTAAAGAATCAATATAAGATTACATGATTATTTTTTATTAAAGCACCTCCTTTTTCATCATTTTTAGTGCTAACAATGCAGAACCAATTATTCCTGCATTATGGTTATAACGGGCAGGGGAAATTGAAGCATTATATATATCAGGTTGTTGGTTTAATATATCACTGACCAGGTCTATATATCCCGGTGCTAATCCCACACTTCCCCCAATAACAATTTCTTGACAATCCGTTATCATTTTTATATCAGCGATGAGTGCTGCAATAGCGCTTGCTGAACGCTGAATAAGAACTCTGGCCTGAGCATTCCCGGCAGATGCATGCGCAAATATGGCTTTGGCTGTTAAGCCCTCCAGTTCATACCGGGCTGCGCTGGCAATGGCTCTTCCCGAAGCAATTGCTTCAACACATCCCTTACGTCCACAGCCACACTGTGGCCCCTGTGGATCGGCAATCAAATGCCCCAGGTGACCTGCCAGACCTCCCGGACCAGTCAGAAGTTGTCCGTTACTGATGATCCCGCCACCAACACCGGTAGATACAGTAATAAAAACCATATCCCGAATATTACCGCCAAGAGCATTGTATTCTGCCCAGGCGGCTGCCTGAGCATCATTCAGTGTCACTCCTGGAAGCCCTGTAATCTCGTTCAGTATCCTGAACAGAGGAAACTGCTCCAGCCCGCCGAGATTAGATGGATTTAATGCAGTAAGTACACCATGGCGGATAATACCTGTGGAGGCTGCTGCAAAACAGTCCGCATATCCTTTTAATGGCTGAACCAGGCCTGATAATGCCTCCTCAAGTGCCTCCGGAGTCCGGCTTCCCGGCGTGGGGATCTCACGCCGGGCAGAAATATTAAGTTTGTCGTCAACCAGAGCAGCGGCCAGTTTTGTACCACCGATATCTATTGCCAGGATACTCATTATCTGACAACTCCCTGCATAGCTTCACAGTACCACTGGCAGATATGTTCCAGACGGGTAATTGCTGAACCAACAGTAACAGCCCAGGCTCCGTGTTCCATTGCGGCTGCTGCCGAGGCGGGGCTGTTATAACGCCCTTCGGCAATAACACGGCAGCCTTCCTGACTTAATTTCCTGACTAAATCCAGGTCCGGAGCATCCGGAACATTATCACCAGTATAACCCGACAGGGTGGTTCCAATAATTTCTGCGCCAAGCCAGTGGCATTCAAGTCCATCCTGTTCAGAAGAACAGTCAGCCATTGCAACACAACCACATTCATGGATCCGCTTTATCAGGGCTTTCACACCTACAGGGCGATGCCTTGTGGTGCCATCAAATGCAATAATATCTGCACCAGCCCCTGCAAGAGCCTCGATATCCTCCAGAAAAGGTGTGATACGAACGGGTGAATGAGCAAGATCACGTTTTACAATTCCAATAATCGGTACCTGTACTGATTTTCTTGCTTCTCGCAGGTTTGACACACCTTCAATACGTACAGCAACTGCCCCCGCCTGTTCTGCTGCCAGTGCCATCGCCGTGATGATTTCCGGGTGATCCATAGGGCTGTCCGGAACAGGCTGACAGGAAACAATCAACCCTCCCTGATTTTTTATCTTGTTATCAAGTAGTTGCAGTAATGTCATAATCACTCCGTCAGTTTCCAGATATCTCAGCGGTTTTTTATGGACGGACAGGATTCATTTTTAATCATGCCTGCTCCACTGAATGGCTTGCCATCAATGGCATCATGTGTGCGTAAAGCTTCAGGCCTTAACCAGCGCTGAACCCGGGAAGGCATATCCAGACCTATCAGCAAAATGACAACAAAGGTCAGGCCAAAAGAGAGAGAACAGAGAGCTGTACCGAGATCAAGACGTTGTGCAACAAGTGCGCCCAGCACAGGAGCAACGGCTCCTCCAAGAGCTCCCACGTTATAAGTGAATCCGAGCCCGGCTGCTCGCTGATCAGTATCAAAATAACCGCCAATCAGCTTGGGAAGAATACCGGCAATACCTTGTCCCAGCATTTGCTGAAAAAAGAGTAATAATCCCAGTACCCATACGCTGGATGCACCAATGGAAAAGACAGGAATAATCAGAATCTGAGAAGCCAGCAGGCTAAACACGTAAGCTTTACGGGTTCCAAGCCAGTCACCAAGAAATCCCCCAACGCAACATCCGGCAGCGGCCCCAAATCCACTGAAAAAGAGAACCTGAGCAACGGTGGAAGGATTATACTCCAGCTCTGTTTTCAGATATGTGGGTAACAGAGCCTGAATTGGCCAGGAATAAAGAAATGCAAACAGGACAACAACCATCAGCATGACGCCTGTCGGCCAACGTTTACCGCTACTCTGAACCATAAATGAAACAAAAATAGCAGCACACAGGACACCCAGACCGGCAATAATCAGTGCATTATGCAGATTTCCGGCAAAACAAAACCAGAGAGCAACAGCAGCTACCAAGGTCATGGCAATATTCATAAACCGGTATTCGCCACGGTACAAAATATCCACCATTGTCCGGACAGGAGTTTTTCCTTCATGTTTTTCTTTCCAGTCCTCTGCTTCCGGAATATTTTTACGCAACCAGAGTGCAAAAATAATGGGTAAAATACCGATGAAAAAAAGAACACGCCATCCCCAGACCGGGACAATCAGACTGTAGACCTGTGCTGCAACAACTGCACCAACAGAAAAACCGGAAATAAGAAACCCACTGGCTTTATTTCGCAGGTGTTTTGGCCAGCTTTCAATAACGTATGTAACACTGGAGCCATACTCGCCAGCCATTCCCATACCAATGACCAGACGGGCAATGAACAGCGTAATATACCCTTGTGCCATCCCACAGGCGAGAGTTCCCACAGAAAACAGAATAATACTGGTAACCATGGCAAGCCTGCGGCCATATCTGTCGCCCATCGCCCCCAGCACAAGCCCACCAAACCAGCGGGAAATAAATGCAGCAGAAATAAGACTGGCGGCCTGTACTGTTGTAAGACCAAAATCGCCCTGAATTTCAGTCAGAACAAGCGTGATCAGAACAAAATCAAATCCATCCAGTAAATAACCTAACCATGCAGCAGAAAATGCACGCCACTGGCTACGATTTAAATGTTGATACCATGGCGTTTTCTTTGACAATAACGCATTCATAAGTAGCCTCACATACAGGAGATCCTGTTTATTCAGTAATGCTGAGTTGTGTATAACAAATGACTGGCCAGTACTGACCAGTCATTACTCTTACGCTTTCTCTCTTATTAAATCTTCAGCCAGTGCTTTAAGTTCAGGTATATATTCTTCTTTAACATCACTGAATGGTTTTCTGCATAATGGGATATCAATAACCCCCATATAGTGAAGTACTGTTTTTAATCCACGGAATACGCCGGTTTTAATTAAAAGATCGATAACTTTATTACATTCGCTCTGAAGATGTTGTGCTGTTTTTACATCACCAGCCTGAAGTGCTCTGGCGATCCCTTTATATCGCCATCCCATAATGTTATATGTACTACCTATTCCACCATCAGCACCCGCCAGCAATCCTGAAGCAAAAATCTCATCATATCCATTGTAAAGGACCAGATCCGGATGAGCCCGACGAATCTGTTCCATCTGATATAAGTCTCCGGAGGTTTGCTTAAGCGCGCCAACACCAGGCATCGTCACCAGTGTACTGATTTGCTCAAGAGATAACTTAACACCACTCAGTGCCGGAATGTTATATACAACCATTGGTAATCCATCCGCGGACTCAATAATGGCACGATAATGTTCGCAATGTTCTTCAAAAGAGAAGGGATAATAGAAAGGCGTAACAGCCGAAACAGCATCATAGCCCAGTCGATTTGCGACTCCGGCCAGGTACTGGCTTTCTGCTGTACTGACACAACCTACGTGAGCAATCAGCTTAAGCCTGCCTTTTGCTTCATCAGCAACAACCTCCAGTACTGATTCTCGTTCTGCAGCACTCTGAACAAAGGCCTCCCCTGTGGAGCCGCCAACATACAGCCCGTCAATTCCCTGTTCAATATTAAAACGGACTAACCGCCGCAGACTTTCTTTATCCAGCTTTTGTTCAGAATCAAACGGTGTCAGAAGCGCCGACATGACGCCTTTTAAATCCACAGGCATGATTTACCTCTTCACATTAACCTTTGTACCTTTATACCTGTTATACCAGATATTTTTCCCTTATCCATACAAACAGAGTGGTTTTGTTATGGACATCACAATAAATTACTCACTGTTTTGTAATTTATTGATTTATAATGATAGCTGTGTTCACTCAGAGATATGTTGTAATAATGTAAGAATGAAAATACAGTATCCCCCCTGATAAGTGGAAAATTTTTAGAATAGTACAGTTATACATGAAAGAGTGAAGAGAGGGCAGTAGACCGATATTTAACAATTAAATTACATCACAATTCCCTTTAAGTTCACTAATACAATGGTATAGTGTAAAAATAAAGAACTATTAAACACCGTTAAACTTTAACAACATATTTATTCTTGAGTTATATGTTCCCATCCAAACAATAAACAAGGCTCAAACAATAAATTTTTAGTATGGTGAAATATGTTTAACAAGCGGCCATTAAAAAGGAAAAAACTTTCAGAACTGGTTGAAGAAGATCTGGAAAATATGATTAGACAAGAGGTATTTAAGGAAGGGGAATATATTCCTTCTGAGAGAGCATTAATGGAAATGTTTAATGTTGGCAGGCCATCTGTTCGTGAAGCTTTAGCCACCTTACGGCGTAAAGGACTTATTGAAGTTAATAATGGAGAGCGGGCAAAAGTTTGTCGCCCCACTCCCTATACACTGATAAATGAGCTGTCCGGAATTGCCAGAGATTACATGTCCAGCAAAGATGGAATGCAGCATTTTGAGGAATTACGACTTCTTTTCGAATTAATGTTAGTCAGATATGCTTCTATTTATGCAACATCTGAGCAAAAAAACAGGCTTAATCAGGCCATAGAAGATTGTCGAAAATATGTTGATAATAATGTTAATTTTATCCATGCAGATATCAACTTTCATCGTATTCTGTCTGAAATTCCTGAAAACCCAATTTTTGTAGCTATTCATACAGCTTTAATAAACTGGTTAATAAACTCACATACCAGGGAATACGGTCATTTGACAAAAGAACAAAATACAATCAGTCTAAAACAACATATTGATATTTATAACGCGATATGTGATGGAAACCCTGATAAAGCAGAAAATATACTTAAAACACATCTTTTGGGTTGATTAAAAATATGAGTAAAAACACCGTAAACATAATGCGTATCTTACAATTATACATATTTATTCTCTCGAAAACTAAAAATAATAAAGAATGTCATTAAGGCGACTTACTTCTTACCAAAGCACAGTGCTCCCTGGAGGAGGAGCATTGGTTCTGGCTGAATATCCACCTAACTTCCTGTATTTTCCAGAAACTCTCCATGAGTTGACGAAACCGCTGATCGGGTCAGTAGCCCATGAACCAGCTTCTTCAATCTCCTGAACTAACCATTCTGTATCGCCTCGAGTGTCAACCATAATATTCCATTTATTGAAACCAGTAAGAGCCTTCAGTATTTCAGAAGTTGTGGGTAATTGTAAAGCTGCCCTTACGCATTGCTAAACCAGCGGGAGTGCAATTTTTCCTTCTGGTAGCCTCTGAAATCTGTTTTACCGTTATCTCCGGGTTGCATACACATCACGAAAACAGGTAATTAGTAGCTTACTTCTTTACTTATCATAGTCGTCATATTTTGGACGATACGGCTGCTGATAATGTACTGCGAAAAAATGTGTCTGTGAACGATAAATACCACCATTGACTTTTTATTGTTCCCGTACCAGCGTCCGGGGGGGCGTTAAGATGATATTGTTCAGCATATTAAACCACTCACATATCAAAAGACTGGAAATATATTTTCGCCCACAGCCGAATCAGATTTAAAATAAAGCAACGTTGTTTTCAAACACTGAATGATAGAATAATCCACCGAACCATAATTATATATTCCACTTTATTTTTCGAATATTATTCTCCAGAGTTTACCAACAGGTGCTTAATTCCGGTACTGAGATTTCATAATCTTTATTATACATCCATTCCTCCCATTATGTTTCACATCATATAATGCCTTATCTGCAGTTCGGGTTATCTGAGATGATAAAAATATGCCATTATATATATACGCACCTCCTATACTTATTGTAGTGACGCGGGGGGTATTATATTTATTTCCTTCGGCTGTTCCTTCTCTTACAGCCTCACAGAGACGTCCCCCAAACTTACTGGCTTCATTTACCTCGATGTTTTTTAAAATTAATCCGAATTCTTCACCGCCTAAGCGAGCTAAAATCACATCATTATGTATATTGTTTTTAATAATATCAATAATTGCCATTATAACCATATCACCAACATGGTGTCCCCATGTGTCATTTATTTTCTTAAAATTATCAAGGTCTATGATCATGACACATATTCCTTTATCTGTCTTTTTTATTAATAATTCATTGAGGTGTTCAAAAAAATAATTTCTGTTATATAACTGTGTCATTGGATCCCTGATTGCAAGATTGTTTGCTATTTTTAACTTAGTAAAAACATTCAACATTAATGAACCGATAACAAATAATTTGCTTAAAACTTCAATAACTCTACTTGTATACCATATTGAAAGGTTATATTTATCCAGGAACAAAAGGAAAAAATTATAAACAATTGCAGATAAGCAAATAATAAGCATGCTATTCCATAAATCAAAGTTAAGTTTTGTTGATGATATAATAAGATATGCCAGGCCAGCCCACATTATAATCAGGATGTTAATATAGCTAATATCCCATATTGCCTTACCCTCAATGTTTGTATAGTCCGTCAGCATTAAGGTATATTGCGGATTATAACTACTCAGATTATGAGCGTATATAGGAAAAAGCACTGTCGGTATTAAACATATCAGACATATAATAAGTTTTTGTAGTTTTCCTAATCTTTTTGCATCTTCAATTTTTCTCACTACAACAGCAATAAAAAGCAAAAAGATAAAACTACATTGTCTAAAAAGATAGAATATTGCAGTATCATTAGCTTTCATCTGTACAGAAAGGACAGGTTTTATTGGTTGTTGAATAATAATTATTGTTTCTGTTAAATATACAAGGCTACTAAAAAATGTCAGACTGAGTATAAATGTTGAAAATGATGAATTATTGGACATGAAGTCCATCTGAATAAACATAAATGCTATAATATCAATAAAAAATATAGCAATAATAACGATTAGATATGTCGATTGTGGGATCCTCATCTCATCAACCTCAATATATAACACTGTGTTGATAAATATGAGTAAGCCACTTATAATAACACTAATTAATATAATATTGTTTAATTTTCTCATAATTAACTCCGCTTCTTTTTTTGTTGCATTTAAAGTGCAACTTTATTTTTATTATTACCCCTTATATTGAATTATGCAAGTTAAATTATCATGCGATAAAGAAACCGACTCCCAATCACCACATATAAAGAAACTATCTTTAACAATTTTTTGAAACATTAATGAGAAAATGCAAAAAACAATTAGCTTATTGACGATATTTTAACATTATTCATTTTCATGAAATATTACAAATTAATCTTAGAAAATCTTTATAACAGACGCTATATATTACTGTTAATAAAAATATGTATAAAAAACTGTTCGAAATAGTCAAACGGTCAGAGAGCGCCTCTCCCCCCGATTCCGCAAACCGCGATCTTTTCAGATGCCATTTTGTAGCAGTACGATTTATGTCGCTGATTACCTCCAGACAGGACATCGACAACGGGCTATGTGATATCTGAGCGAAATTAGTGGATGTTGCTGAACTATCGGTTCTGATAAAATCAAAACAGTATAATACACTGCCACTGTTACTCCTGCGATACAGTGGCAGCGTCACATGACACACTGTGACTGATTTCTGTTCAGATACCGGTTTCTGCCCCATCTTAATATGAATTTTTATCCCTACATTTTTAATTTATTGCTGAGATTAGTTCAGCATCTGCGCACGCTGTCATTCAGATATTTTCTGACGGAGGCGTACCATGCACCGGATTATATTCTGTTCACTGTTTTTTCCTGCCGACGGCGGTGTCAGCCGACATAACCCTTTATACCGATTCTCAATACCTTCCTGTAACCCCGCAAACATACGGGTGATCCTGCAGGATGGTCCTGAACAACAACAGGCACGTTTCTTTGGTGTTCAAACGCCGGTGAAGCCGAAGCAATAGTCAGGGTACGTATGCAATCTCCTGACTGAGGGTTATGCTGGCGGAACTGGCTGACCGTTACCGGAAGGCGCATGCATGGTCACTGAACGTAAAGAAATATCCAGCCGTGGTCTTTGATGATCGTTAGGTGGTCTACGGCACCATAGATGTGGTAGAGGCAGTACAATTGAGTGCACGGGAAAGGGGGGCTCCAGGATAAGCTGGTCATTTCGTCTGCGTGTCGGTGTCCTGCTGCGAAGTGTCGCTGCCCAGCCTCTGAACGTCAGCATCACAGAATACCACCAGTGTTGTGGACAATGTGGCAGCACCGGATTGTATAATCTCCTGGAACAGAGGAATTTGTTACTGACTGTACAGTTCTGGCTTCAACTATAAGTTTGTTAATACCAGTGACGCTGATGTCGTTACAGGCGATAGCACAGGACGCAAGACGATGGTAACGGTAATAGAGAGGCAGATGAACCATCCACTGGAAGATTGCGGACCTCTCTTAAAATCAGTACATTACGGACCGCCACGCTGGAAAGACAGCATATGGAAAGGCTCCCTGTCAAACATTTTGTTTAACCCGGACCCTGACCATCTAACCTTGGCAAGTGGAAGATTAGCGCCTCTTTGAAAAAGGATCAAACACAACACAGCAGAAAACGATTATAGTGAATATTGAAACTATGTGCTTATCAAAAAATCTGTATGAAATGTTTTAATACATCTCATATAAAAATTACAATAGTAAATTCCCGTGCAGGTTTATTAATATGCAGAAGACATTAACAAAACATGAACATGTTTTTAGCTGGAAAGCCCTGGGATGGGCTCTCATTTATTTCTGGTATTTTTCCACTTTACTTCAGATTATCATTTGTCTGACTGGATATAGTGGCACCAATGGACTTCGTGACTCGCTACTTTTCAGCTCTCTCTGGTTAATCCCTGTTTTTCTTTTCCCAGAGAGAATAAAGGTTACAGCAGCATTAATCGGCGTGGTTTTATGGGGCACATCTCTTGCTGCCCTTTGCTATTATCTAATCTACGGGCAGGAATTCTCTCAGAGTGTACTGTTCGTCATGTTTGAAAGTAATACAAGTGAAGCCAGCGAATATTTTAGTCAGTATTTTAGTTTAAAAATACTATTTATATCGACAATATATACAGCTATTGCTATTCTGCTATGGACTCGTCTTAGCCCGATATATATACCATCATACTGGCGCTACATTATACCTTTATTTATTATCTACGGTTTAATTCTGCACCCTGTATTAATAAATACTGTTGTTAAAAACAGGACTATTGACAATACTCTGGGACGCCTGGCATCCCGTATGGAGCCCGCTGCCCCCTGGCAATTTATTACCGGATATTATCAGTACCGTCTCCAGCTTAATTCTCTGAACCGTTTGCTGGAGGAAAATAATGCGCTCCCCGCTCTGAAAAACTTTAACGATATTTCCGGAGATACCCCACGAACACTGGTTCTGGTGATAGGAGAATCAACCCAGCGTGGGAGAATGAGTCTGTATGGATATCCCAGAAAAACAACCCCCGGACTAGATGAATTATACAAAACGGAACAAAATATGTTTGTGTTTAATAATGTTGTCTCCTCAAGACCATATACCATCGAAGTACTACAGCAGGTATTGACTTTCGCTGATGAACAGCAGCCCGAACTCTACCTGACACAACCTTCCCTGATGAATATAATGAAACAGGCCGGTTACAAAACATTCTGGATCACCAATCAACAAACGATGACTGCACGCAACACAATGCTGACAGTCTTCTCTCGGCAAACAGATAAACAGTACTACATGAATCAGCAGAGAACGCAAAGTGCCCGTGAGTACGATACTAACGTACTGGCTCCGTTTAGTGAAGTACTGGCAGATCCAGCTCCCAAAAAATTTGTTATTATTCACTTGTTGGGAACACACATCAAATATAAATACCGTTATCCTGAAGGTCAGGGAGTATTCGATGGGGACAGGGAACATGCACCAGAAGGACTTACTGATAATGAACTGGAATTATATAACGATTACGATAATGCTAATATATTTAATGACCATGTTGTTGCAACGTTGATCAAAACTTTCAAAGCAACAGCCCCTGATGGTTTTCTTTTCTATTTTTCTGACCATGGAGAGGAAGTATTCGATACGCCACCACATAAAATGCTGGGACGTAACGAAGAAACCCCAACCCGACCTATGTACAATATTCCATTTATTCTCTGGACCTCTGAAAAATGGCTACTTAATCGACATCATACATTTTCTGAGTACATTAACCGTAAATACAGTCTGGCTGATTTTATCCATACCTGGTCGGATTTGGCTGGTTTACGTTATGATAACTATGAGCCAGAGCGTTCCATATTAAACCAGCATTTCAAAGAAATCACTCGCTGGATAGGAAACCCCTATAAGAAAAATGCGTTAACTGACTATGATACCCTGCCCTACGCAGAGCTGCGTGTAAATCAGGCTTCAAATTAAAATAAATATCCTCCGGCATAGCCGGAGGATATTTATTTCAGTTGTATTTCCAGAAGAGGTTTAGCCCCTTCAAATTTCAGATTAACCTGGTTGCTGGTTTCTGTGCTAGCCTGAATTTTGGTGCCTGATGTTCCCTGCCGAAAAGTGGTAGCATTATCTGCTCTGACATAGGTTTTAGTTCGTTCGGTAATCTGAACTTCTGTAATTATCGTGTAATTTATATCTTCCACCATTGCATCTGCATCCATGCCAGTCAGATCGGTTGCCAGCCCACCAAAGTGATAGCTGCCAAATCGATATTCTATGCTGTAATTCCACCTCCAGAAGCCCCTCCGATCGCAGTGCTTTCATGGTCGTGGTTAAGCCATCCCCGGGATTCGCGCAGATCCATTTTGTCTGCTTTGAGGAGACTGCTCGGAATCCAGTACTAAAATTTATCCGGCGAGTCCAATACATTGCTGAATAAATCTACAGGAAATACAGTATTCAATATGAAGCCCCGAAACCATCATTTTTATTTATGAATCCCAAAGACACTGCAGTCACTGCATTACACTAATGGCAGGTATTATGGATAAAAATCCGGAGAACAACGTGTTCTGTTAATAAGTATACTGGAGGATGCTATGTGCAAAAAAGATACAAGCCGCACACAAATGAAACACGCAAGTTTGATTTTTAAACGCAACTGCCATAAGTGCAATTTATTCATCACTTTTTTGCAATTCCGGTCATAGTAATGTACTTCACATAAGGTATGATTAGCTTATTATCAGTTATCCATCGATACTAATAGTTAATTAAATTTATGTTTGTAGTGAATCCTGATTTGCCGGAGATTATATATGAACAAAATATACGCTCTCAAATACAGTTACATTACTGGCGGATTAATTGCCGTTTCTGAATTAGCCCGTAAAGTCACAACCGGAACTCGCAAAAAATTATTTACCACACTGGTTGCATTATCTGCTGCCGGGATAATTACGCCTGCAATGGCGGCAGAAATGACAACAGACAAGGTATGGACCAGGGATTATCTGGACCTTGCTCAGAACAAGGGGCAATTTAAAGCTGGTGCCACCGATATTGAAATTCAGCTGAAAGATGGCACAACGCTGAAATTCCCTGAGGTGGAAATACCTGACTTTTCTCCGGCCTCCAATAAAGGGGCAACAACATCAATTGGTGGGGCATTCAGTGTCACCGCTTCACATAACGGTACCACTCACCATGCCATTGCAACCCAGTCGTGGGGACAGACCGATTACAAAGCGATAAACCGGATGACCAAAGGCGACTTCGCCGTTCAGCGCCTGGATAAATTTGTAGTAGAGACAACCGGAGCCACCGACAGTGTTGATTTCAACATGAACAGTGACTAGGCACTGGAGCGCTATGGCGTTATGCTCAATGGTGAGAAACAGATTATTGGTTTTCGTGCAGGTTCGGGCGTAAGCAAATCCACACTGAATGGGAAAACAACCACACTTGCTGATGGTTATAACATAAACATGCTCAGTGCATCTCTGTTCCGGTTAGACTGGAATAATAATCGCATTTATAACTACGTCACCGCCTTTGACAATGAATCCACGCCAGGTGACAGTGGTTCCGGTTTCTATCTCTATGATAATGAGAAAAAACAATGGGTACTGCTGGGTACTTTGTATGGTGTTGCAGGTAATACCAGCATTCTGTGGGCTATCTATAACAAATACGATAAAGCGACTGTCGACAGCCTGAAAGATGACTTCAGAAAAGATATCGCACTCAATGGCAGTGATACAGAAATTTCAGAAGGTAACAAATATACCCTGAACGACCAGACCAGTGAGATAGAAGAAACAAAAACAAAAGGCCAGAAAAAAGACCTGTACTTCTCCGGTGGCGGGAATATCATCCTTGCCGACAATCTCAATCAGGGCAATGGCGGTCTGGTTTTTGACGAAGGGAAAGACTATACCATCAAAGGTAAGGATGGTAAGGTGTGCAACATTGGCATTTGGTCTCGAAGCCAGTTCAACCATATGAAGTTTAAATTCATTAGAAAATATCCGGCGAGTCCCGGAGCGCCTGTCTGTAGGTTTATCCATCAATAGAACTCCGTCTAATTTAGAAGGAGCTCTAACTTAGTCTGCAAGGAGTCGGTGTTACAGACGGTATTGGCTTTACGCTTACGTGTGGAATGGGGGACATGCCGTATGAATCCTGTTGAACTGGTCCGAAAACCCAAAATCAGTAGTGGGCGAGATCGTCGCCTGACTTCTGGCGAAGAACGCCGACTCTCCCGCTATTTCAGAGATAAAAATCAGCAGCTCTACGTTATCTTCCATCTGGCCCTGGAAACAGCAATGCGACAGGGGGAAATTCTCACATTACGCTGGGAACACCTCGATTTGCAGCACGGAGTGGCGCATCTTCCTGAAACGAAAAATGGTTTACCACGCGATGTCCCACTCTCCCGGAAAGCTCGCAACTACCTGCAAATTCTGCCACAACAGATAAATGGCAATGTGTTCAGTTACACCTCATCCGGTTTCAAAAGCGCCTGGCGTACCGCACTTCTGGACCTGAAAATAGAAAATCTGCATTTTCACGATCTCCGTCATGAAGCCATCAGCCGATTTTTCGAACTTGGTACATTGAATGTCATTGAAGTTGCCGCTATTTCAGGCCACCGCACCCTGAACATGTTAAAACGGTACACGCATCTCCGGGCATATCAGTTGGTCAGCAAACTCGATGCAAGGCGTAAACAGACCAGCAAAATTTCCCCTTATTTTTATTCCCTACCCTGCAACTGTCGGGTGCAGAAACGGGCTGTTTGTCGTGACACTGCACGATTTCGACCTTGAAACCCGTGCAGAAACCCGGGGACTGGCAATATCTCATGCCAGCATGCTCAGTCACCTCCTGTCCGAATCCTTTTCATTCGCCCTTAAAACAGAGTTGCAAACACTCTTGAAACACACTCGATCATAACGATCGAAATAACTCGCTTCCGTTTAAAAAACACTCTCTTTAGACTCAATTTATGAACAAAACACGCTGACCCGCATGGAGGTGAAATGAAAACTGACAGCACAGGTATTGCCGCCCGTATGATGCTCTCCCTGGACAGGGAGCGAATTTGCGAATGCCTGCTCAGTCATCGCCAGCTGCAGTCCACACCCCTGCAGGTTCGTTATCCGCAGGGAGTCAGGGATGCCCTTGGTATCATGAGCGAACAGCTTTCTCTTTCCGTCTCTGACCTGACGCGTATCCTGGTCGAAGACGCGTTAAGTGAAATGTTTCTTCCTGCAGATAACATCGTCCGCCGTCTTCTCAGCAGGATGGAGCACATCATGCAGGCACATGATATCAGCGCAACAACGATGGCTGCATTACTGGCCCCCTGGAATATCCGCCCTGCCGTCTTCCGGGAGCCGGACAGACTCACTGACTACCTGACCGGGGAGATTCTTGCCGCACTAGCTGACTGGTTTTATCTCAGTCCTTAATGGATGAACGGCTCGGTACGTTATCCACTGTGTCGTCCGGGGGACTGGCCCGAAACACAGGACGCGTTCTGCCGCCTTATTTCAGACAGAGATAATATTGACATTATTCTCTGGCATGGTTTTCCTTTCGTCGGTAAACACTCTCAAGAATATTGCGGAGTTCTTCTCCGCCAGAAAAAGAAAATTAACAATACTATTATTTATCCGGTACTTTCTTTATATCCAACAGGAATGAACAAAAAGAAAGATGACTGGTTTCAGATGGTCCAAAAAATATTACTGGATATCCCTGTCCGGGTCGTCACGCTCAGTCCGGCACAGGCGGAATATCTGATCACCGGGAAAACATTACCGGCGGCATTATTCAGAACACCCTTATCGCCTTGGTAATAAAACGTTATTAAATACTGACTGTTTTTAATGGCACAACCGTGTCACTCCTTTGTTATATCCGAAAGACCTTAATACAGGAAACTGAAATGATGATGAATAAGCATATTACCCGTACTCTCATCGCGTCTGCTGTTTTATTTTCCTTTAATTCAACAGCCGCTACGTCATATTTTGAAGCACGTAATGATGCAATGGGCGGAACCGGTGTAGCCTCCTCTAACTACGGTGTGGCAGCACTGGCAAACCCGGCATTGTTGACAAAAGCCGGCGTAAAAGATGACTTCAGTCTTCTTCTGCCGTCCGTCGGGGCACAATTGTCCGACCCGGGTAATATCACCGACAACGCCGATAAAATCAGTGATGACTGGAAAGCCTTTGATCGTGCCGTCGACGCACAGAGCGGCATACCGCAGACCGCTGCGCGTCTGAAGGCACGACTTCAGGACTTCCGTCACACGCATGCTGACGCACAGGTGGGCGCTTCCGCTGTGGCAGCCCTTCCCGGTGATACTCTCGCTGCAGCCCTGATGCTGAAAACATTCGGCGCTGTCAGCGTTGACGGTAAGGTCAGTGATGCAGACCTGAACTATCTGGAAAGCATTGCAAACAGCAACGGTCAGAATGTGGACAAAAACCGACTGACCTCTCAGGCATATGCCCGTGCCGCACTGGTCACTGATGTGGGCATTGCGCAGGCCACCGAACTGGAGACCGCCGGACAAAAATGGTCACTGGGCTTCACACCAAAATTCGTAAGCGTACAGCGAGGGCCGTATTGACGGGGATGTGTTATTCAGCTGGCAGTGC
>OBUO01000251.1_pt1 | contig 18097 bp, 11 predicted proteins | sample 1475861 | NCBI WGS metagenome assembly OBUO01 (sample SAMEA2579936, study PRJEB22360) | human gut metagenome | biome: human gut; feature: human-associated habitat; material: faeces | place: Denmark | collected 2008/2010
ATGCCAGAACGGCTATTCCATTCGAAGGTGAGCGCCATAATGCACTTGATGACGCTCGTTACCAGGCAAAATACGTTTCAGCTATCTGGCAAAAACTGATCCCGAGTCAGGCTGATTTTTAATGTTCAACCCTAATTGCCGCTAACCGTATATAGTTAGCGGCGGTTATGAGATATAGCTATGAGCAGCTTATTTTTAACCGAAGATGAATTGCTAATATTAACGGGCTGCAAATATGCAAGCCACCAGCGAAAATGGTTAATGGAAAACGGGCTTCCGTTCTATACCAATCGTAGTGGCAAACCGATTGTCAGCCGGGATCTATTTACCTGCAATAAAACTTTACCACCACGCGAGGTAGAGCCGAATTTTGGTGCGATCTGATGGGAAGACGAAGGAAAAATCCTGAACACGAAAAATTACCTCCAAATGTATACCCAAATAAATATAGTTATGTATGGAAACCAACATCCAGAGAATCTGTCACACTAACCGCCATCAAGGATGGTTTAGCTGCTTTATGGAAAAAGTATGAGGAAACTGTAAATAATCGCGATCGTGCAATGACATTCGGTCGCTTGTGGGAAAAATTCCTCGCCAGCGCCTGTTACAGTGACCTTAGTCCAAGAACACAAAAAGATTATCTGCAACATCAAAAAAAGTTGCTTGCCGTATTCGGTAAGGTACCAGCGGATTCCATAAAACCAGAACACATCCGTCGATACATGGACAAAAGAGGGGAGCAGAGTAAAACGCAAGCCAACCATGAAAAAGCAGTATGTCCCGTGTTTACAGTTGGGGGTATGAGCGAGGGTACGTCAAGGCTAACCCATGTGCAGGTGTAAGTAAATTCAAGGCCAAAAACCGCGAACGATATGTAACCGACAAAGAATACCAGGCAGTATTAAGCGTTGCACCTCTTCCTGTTTTTATCGCAATGGAAATTGCCTATCTGTGTGCAGCGAGGGTTTCCGATGTGTTATCGCTGAAATGGGAACAGATTGGAAACGACGGGATATTCATCCAGCAAGGGAAAACCGGAAAAAAACAGATAAAAGCATGGAGTCCACGATTACAGGCAGCGATCGAAAAAGCAAAACAGTTACCAAAATCTGCCTATGTGATCAGCAATCAATACGGCAACCGATATATGTACAAAGGCTTTAACGAAATGTGGGTAGAAGCAAGAAATCGTGCTGGAAAAATTTCAGGTATTTTAACCGACTTCACCTTTCATGATCTGAAGGCGAAAGGAATTTCAGACTATGAAGGAAGCAGCCGGGATAAGCAACTTTTCTCTGGTCACAAAACCGAAGGGCAAGTGCTAATCTATGACAGGAAGGTTAAAGTTTCACCAACACTTGATGTCCCGTTACCTGAAAATATTCCAAGAAAATATTCCAAGTAATTCCAAGTGTGATTTTTGTCACTGACTTAATGATGTGTAAGTGATTGAATTTTGGCGGAGAGAGGGGGATTTGAACCCCCGGTGGAGTTGCCCCCACTCCGGTTTTCGAGACCGGTCCGTTCAGCCGCTCCGGCATCTCTCCGTTCAGATGGTTGCCATGATGCCAGGAAATTTGGCATTTTAACAGTCCCTGTCCGTGCAATTTTGTTCAAGTGACGAGTTTGCGAGCAAAACGATGATTAAGTGGCCCTGGAAAGTACAAGAATCAGCACATCAAACTGCCCTTCCCTGGCAGGAAGCACTATCGATCCCCCTTTTAACGTGTCTGACAGAACAGGAACAAAGCAAATTGGTCGCTCTTGCCGAACGTTTTTTACAGCAAAAACGGCTTGTTCCTTTACAGGGCTTTGAGCTGAATTCATTAAGAAGCTGCCGGATAGCACTTCTATTTTGCCTGCCCGTTCTGGAGTTAGGACTGGAATGGCTGGATGGTTTTCATGAAGTCTTAATTTATCCTGCGCCATTTGTGGTCGATGATGAATGGGAAGACGATATCGGTCTGGTGCATAACCAACGTATTGTTCAGTCAGGTCAGAGCTGGCAGCAAGGGCCTATCGTTTTGAACTGGTTGGATATACAAGATTCTTTTGATGCTTCTGGTTTTAACCTGATTATTCATGAAGTCGCTCATAAGCTGGACACCCGTAACGGCGATCGCGCCAGCGGAGTTCCCTTTATTTCGTTGCGTGAGGTTGCTGGCTGGGAACACGATCTTCATGCTGCAATGAACAACATTCAGGAAGAAATCGAATTAGTTGGTGAGAATGCGGCGAGCATTGATGCTTATGCTGCCAGTGATCCTGCTGAATGTTTTGCCGTACTTTCTGAATATTTCTTTAGCGCCCCAGAACTTTTTGCTCCTCGTTTCCCTTCATTGTGGCAACGTTTCTGTCAATTTTATCAACAAGATCCTTTGCAGAGACTGCATCACGCTAATGATACAAACTCGTTTTCGGCGACGAATGTTCATTAATTAACAACTTTGCAGATTAATTAACCAATTGAAATGACTTATGAAATTTAGTGTTGACAGACAAGGTACCGCTAAGTAATATGCGCCCCGTTCTCACGATTCCTCTGTAGTTCAGTCGGTAGAACGGCGGACTGTTAATCCGTATGTCACTGGTTCGAGTCCAGTCAGAGGAGCCAATTTTCTGTTTTCATGCATCCTTGCGAATCTTTATCTGATGTTGATTCAACAGGTTAGTGTGAAAACTCTTCTCAGTGCATTTTGATTTTACCCTACGCATCGGGAAAAATTGGTGGTCAAATCTGGGGTCAGGTTAGTTCGATGATGGAGTGACCCCCATATATCCCTTACCAGCGCAAAAATCCGCACCCTCAAGCCTTCTGATAAACCCTTTAAAGTCTCCGATTCTCACGGTCAGTATCTGCGGGTCAAGCCGGGTAGCTCCCGCCACTGGTATCTCAAATACCGTATTAGCGGTAAAGAATCCCGCATTGCGCTGGGTACCTATCCAGCCATCTCCCTGTCTGATGCGCGACAGCAACGTGAAGGTATCCGTAAAATGCTGGCGCTGAATATCAACCCGGTACAGCAGCGGGCTGCTGTACGTGGCTCACGAACACCGGAGAAAGTTTTTAAAAACGTGGCGCTGGCGTGGCATAAAAGTAACAGGAAATGGTCGCAGAACACCGCCGACCGTCTGCTTGCCAGTCTGAACAATCACATCTTTCCGGTCATCGGGAACCTACCTGTATCAGAACTTAAACCCCGTCATTTCATTGACCTGCTGAAAGGGATCGAGGAAAAAGGTCTGCTGGAGGTTGCGTCCCGCACACGGCAGCACCTGAGTAACATAATGCGCCATGCGGTCCATCAGGAGTTAATCGATACGAACCCTGCAGCAAACCTTGGCGGCGTGACCACACCTCCTGTCAGACGGCACTATCCTGCCCTGCCGCTGGAGCGGCTGCCTGAACTGCTTGAACGTATTGGGGCATATCATCAGGGCCGTGAACTGACCCGGCATGCCGTTCTGCTGATGCTGCATGTGTTCATTCGCTCCAGTGAACTGCGTTTCGCCCGCTGGTCAGAGATTGATTTCACAAACCGAGTCTGGACGATACCCGCGACGCGAGAACCCATTATTGGCGTGCGTTATTCCGGCCGCGGGGCAAAAATGCGAATGCCGCATATCGTCCCCCTCTCAGAACAGTCCATCGCCATTCTGAAACAGATTAAGGATATCACCGGTAATAATGAACTGATCTTCCCCGGCGACCATAACCCGTATAAGCCAATGTGTGAAAACACGGTCAATAAGGCACTGCGGGTGATGGGTTACGACACGAAAAAGGATATCTGCGGTCACGGCTTCCGGGCAATGGCATGCAGTGCGCTGATGGAATCGGGTTTATGGGCAAAGGACGCAGTAGAACGCCAGATGAGTCATCAGGAGCGCAATACCGTGCGCATGGCTTATATTCATAAGGCAGAGCACCTGGAAGCCCGCAAAGCGATGATGCAGTGGTGGTCGGATTATCTGGAAGCATGCCGAGAATCTTATGCACCGCCTTATACAATTGGTAAAAATAAGTTTATCCCATAGTATACTAACGAATCCCACACTCTGGCAAATTACCACCACCTCCACAAGAGGTGGTTCTATATAGACTTTTATCAACTTCATGACGAAAAACACCTATTTTATCCCAAAAGAAGACAATAGAGTCACAGAGGAATCAAAGAGCGACTCAATTGTCTTTGGACAGTCTGGTTGTGAGGTTAGAAAACAGTTACTCCTACACCATTAAATAGGGCGCAATGCTCGCTAATTTCTCCCGGGTTTCTGTCAGTTCGCGTTCCGGCGTAGATTGCGCGATGATTCCCGCCCCCGCCTGTATCCAGCAGCGCTGGCTATCCTGAAATACGGAACGCAGAACTAGCGCCGCATCAAAGCGCGTATCGTCCAGCAGCAGGATTGCGCCGGAATAAAGCTCTCGCGGCGTCTTCTCAATTTGCATAATCGCGTTCAGAGCAGCATTTTTAGGGATACCTGAGGCGGTAATCGACGGAAACAGCACGGTAAACGCATCCCAGGCATCCTTGTTTTCCGCAAGCTGACCGCTCACGCCAGACCCCAGATGCTGAACGCTGCCGCGCTGGCGAACCGACATTAAATCTTCAACCACCACGCTGCCCGGCTGGCAAACGGCCTCCAGTTCAGCAATAGCTTCTTTGACAGAAAGGATATGCTCAAGCACCTCTTTACTGTCGTGCAGCAGTTCTGCCTCTTTCGCCTTATTATGCTCCGGGTTTCCCATGCGATCGCGGGTGCCCGCAAGCGGTTCAGTGACCACTTTATTGCCCGTCACTGACATCACCAGTTCCGGGCTAAAGCCCAGCGCTTCGCGTCCTTCCTGACGGAACATAAACGAGCGCACAGGCGTGTTTGCCTGCCGCCCGTATAACAGCGTGGCGGGCATATCAATCCGCGATGGCAGGGGAATGGCGCGCGAGACAATCACTTTGACATACTCGCCACGGCGGATCTCCGCAACGGCGCGCGCAACCTGTTGTTTATATGTCTCACCATTGAGGGCGGTATCCACCGCCAGTGGTGCGTTCTGCGTCGTTGTACCGGCCTCTTTTACCCACTCGCACAAACGTCGGCACCCGTCGGCGGAGTCCGCATAAACGGTGACATTTCCCTTTTCAAAAATAAGTTCTTCACGGGGAACGGTTAACGTCAGCAGCGGCCACTCCCCGGCGTTAAAGGCAATCCCCCGCGCATGCGCCGCAAAGTTGAACCCAACCTGTCCATATACCCGACGTCCTTTCACCTGAGGATGCGCCATAAAACGACGCGCGCAGTCGGCAATGGAATCCACCGCCCATTTTTGCTCCCCGGCATCATCAATAAATGTCGCCTGCGTTCCGTCGGCATTAATGTGCAGCCGTGCCTGGCACCCTTTGCCTAAATACCAACAGGGTTGACGCTCATAGACATAACACTCTTCTTCTGCGAACTGGCGTAAAACGCCAGAAATCGTCGGTAGCCATTGTTCCTCTGGTAACGCCAGATGTAGAAATTCACTGATTTTCATCCCTTACCTCTCTGTGTTATTCGCGGATCAATCAATTGCGCTTGTCATCAGTTCTCTTGCCGAATGCAGCCGGATATAAGCAACCCACGCCGCCAGCAACGTGAATGCCCCGGCAAACAGGAAGCAGGCCGCATAGCCAAAATGTTGAGCAACAACGCCACCGATAACGCCTGCCAGAATGGCGATTGCCGCATCAGTACATTGAAAGAGGGTGAAGTCGACACCGGCCTGCAAAGGCGATGAAAGCGACATCAGCGTGGCGTAAAGACAGACCAGCGCGCAGGCCAGCGAAATGGACTGGACAATGACCAGACACTGGAGAATCTGCAGCAGCAGATGACCCGGCGCCATCATGAGCGTCATCACCACCGCCAGCAGCGCGATCCCCTGGACGCCATAAGCCGTCAACAGCGCTCTGCCGGGTGAGGTGTATTTCATCAGCAATCCGCCGGCCAGCGTTCCTGCTATGCCCGCTGCAATATTGCCGCCGCTGAACAGCGCGCCCAATGCGGACATGCTCAACCCATGATCCAACAACAGCGGTGCCAGAAGAGGCAGCACAAACCGCATGCCTGAATTCAGCATCAATACCAGCAGTAAGCCCAGGCGCGCCTGCTTCCTCCTTAGCGCATAACCTAACGCCGGAACATGCGGGATAGTCGCTGTTCGCGTCGGCTCCGTAATGCGCCACAGCGGGAGTGACAGCGCCATAATCAGCACCGCCATCATCAGCATGGCGACAGGCCAGCCGGATGCCGCCGACAGCATCAGGAACACCCCGCCGCCGCACATCATTCCCAGATAGCTGCCGCCGACCTGCACGCTGTTTCCCCAGCCGTAACCCGTGCGGGTCAGTTGATCGACACAAAAGCCGTCGCTGGCGATATCAATGGTGGAGGCGACCGTGCCTGCCACCATAAACAGAACAAATAACGCGACGATTTGCGTATCGGGGAATCCCCCTTCTCGCCCAAACCAGCCAATCGCTGCGGCAATAGTCAGGATCGCCGCTAGCGCGACCTGACCACGCAGGATTAACATGCGGGAACGGCGTTCCTGGCTACCGGGCGGAAGCCGCCAGCGCTCGATCCACGGCGCCCAAATAAACTTCAGCGCCCAGGGCAGCATAAACAGGGTTGTCGCACCGGCAAGCGCCAGCGAACCGCCAGCAGCGCGCACCAGCGCGGGTAAGGACTGCATAGACAGCGCCGATACCAGACTCTGCGTCACATAGACGCCGGCAATAGCAAAAATCACCCGCCCGGTCGTCAACGTCAGAGGTTTCACATTCGACTGAACATCACTCATGCACCCACTCTCCAGACGCGGAACCCCCGTCGTCGCGCCACACGCGCGCGGCCATTTGCGCCTGCCACAACGCCTGATAACGTCCATGATGTGAGAGCAATTGCGCATGAGTACCCTGCTCAACCACCTGTCCCTCTTCCATCACCAGAATGTTTCCGGCCCCGGCGATGGTGGATAAACGGTGAGCGATGATAATCACCGTCCGGTTGTGAACCAGGTTATCGATCGCTTTTTGCACCGCCAGCTCGCTTTCAATATCCAGCGCGGCAGTCGGTTCATCGAGAATGACGACCGGCGCGTTTTTCAATAACGCTCTGGCAATGGAAATCCGCTGGCGCTCGCCGCCCGATAGCTGGCCGCCCATCTCTCCCATTGGCGTCAGCCAGCCTTGCGGAAGACGGGAAATAAACTCAAGGCACTGCGCCGCGCGGGCGGCCTCTTCTACCTCCTGCCGCGTCGCCTGTGGGCGCGCGATACGGATATTCGCCAGCAGCGTGTCATCAAACAGCCAGACATCCTGGAAAACAACAGAAATCAGGCTATTGAGCTGTTCCGGCGTCAGGCGGCGAATATCGACGCCGCCAATAGAAATCTGCCCTTGCTGCGGATCGGCATAGCGCATTAACAGTTTGGTGACCGTAGTTTTGCCTGCGCCGGAGGCACCCACCAGCGCGCTCATACTGGCTGCCGGGAACGTCAAAGAAACATGATTAAGCGCGTGGCCGTCACCTTCTTCGTAGCGATAGCTGACGTTGTCAAAGCGGATATCGTAACGTTCCGGCATCTCGCTTTGCTCTGCGACGGGAAGCGGTGCTATCGCCATAAACTGCTCAATCCGTTGCAGGGCGCTGGCGATCAGTTCCACAACCGAGGTGTAGCTGATAAACATCGCCATCGGTTCTGCGAAGCGCATAATCATCGCGACGGCGGCAATCAAAAAGGCGAGGTTCAGAGTGCCCGTCACTACCCAGACGATCCCGGATAACACCACCACCTGTAGGCCCAACTCCACGACGCTGGCGATCAGCATCGTCGCGCCAGCGCCCTGACGGTGAGTGCGGGTCTGTAAGTTTTCCAGCGCATTGAAATGCGCCAGCAGCGCCCGGCTTTTATCGGCATCGCTGCCGCAGGTGCGCAATACCATCATCCCCTGAGCAAATTCAACGATATCGCCGCTCAGACGCTGGTGCGCTTCCCCCAGCGTCTGCATTTGTCGCCGCATCACCGGGCGGCGCCAGTAATAAAACGGCACCAGCAGAGGGAAGATCAGCAACATCACCAGCCCCAGCCGCCAGTCTATCCACAATGTCGCCAGCGACGCCGTCAGCGGCGTGACAATGGTGAGCAGCAAAATATTGGCTATCGCAATAACATAATTGAGGTTTTCATCCACGCTGCCCAGCAGCAAGGCGTTCATTTCACCCGCCCTGCCGCGCTGGAGCTTCTCCAGCGGCACGCGGCGTAACTGCTCGCCAAGTCGCAGGCGCAACTCATGGGTGGCCTGCGCCAGATGACCACGGTATTCAAAGCCCAGGCCATACCAGCGTAGCACCAGCGTCACAATTGCGGCGACGCTGAAGGCCATAGCCCAGTTAAGAAGTTGCGGCGCGTCTCCCCGTAACAGCGCATCAATGATCGGATAAAGACAGGCAAAGGCGATCCCCTGCATGAATGCCGCCAGCAACAGCGCCAGCATACTGCGTCGCAGCATCCTGGCCTGACTGCCAACGCTGGAGATAAGCTGGCGCCAGATGACGCGCCAGGCCAGGTTATCCGCAGGATTATTGTCTTTCATTTTCCACCACCTCTTCCTGTGTTCCACCCGGCACCCAATGCTGCGCCTGCTGATAGTGTTGCCAGAGCCGTTGATACAGGCCGCCCTGCGCCAACAGTTGCGTATGGTTCCCCATTTCCCTGAGCTGTCCGTCGGAAAACAGCAATATCACATCGGCCTGAGTCACCATTGAGAGACGATGCGCGACCATGATGACCGTCCGGCCACGCATGGCCGCCGCGAGCGCCTTGATAAGCGCCGCTTCGTTTTCCGGGTCAGCAAACGCCGTCGCCTCATCGAGCACCAGGATGGGGCGATCCTGCAAAAGCGCCCGGGCGATAGTAATGCGCTGCCGCTGGCCGCCGGAGAGAAATACCCCACGTTCCCCGACTCGAGTGTTGTAACCTTCTGGCAGAGCGCTAATAAAATCATGGGCCTGCGCCACTCTGGCCGCCGCTATAACCGCCTCCAGCGGCGTATCCGGCGCGCCCAGACGAATGTTATTGGCTATCGTGTCGGCAAAAAGGAAGTTGTCCTGAAACACAAACGAGAGTTGCTTCATCAGGGTGTCCGTCTGCATATCACGCAGATCCACGCCGCCAATACGGATATGGCCTTTGTCCGGGTCGGCGTAACGCAGCAGCAAGCGCGCCACGGTGCTTTTTCCGGCGCCGCTTGGCCCGACCAGCGCCACAATTTGCCCGGCAGGCACATGAAAGCTCACCTCCTGCAACGCGGCGCCAGTACGCGCTTGCGGATAATGAAAGCTCACCTGCTCAAAGGTAATGCTCGCCTCTTGCGGCTGCTGGTCAGACTGCGGCAGCGATAACTCCGGCATCGCGAGAACCTGATAAATACGCTGAATGCTTAAACGCGTTTGCGCGACCAGGTTATTGAGCATCATCATTGGCATTACGGCTTCGGCCATTCCGCTGCCCAGCAGTAAAACGGCCACCCACGCGATAAAATCGAAACTGCCATAGTGCAACAGGCCGTATCCCGACCAGATCAGGACAAACAGGGTCGGGAGAGGATTCAGAATCGAGAAGGAAAAACGCGCTGAAAAACCGGCTTTGCGATACCAGGTTTTGAGCACATCGACCCACTCTTCAAGGGCGCGTTGATAGCGCAAAAAACTGGTGCTGCCGCTATCAAACGTTCTCACCACGGGCATGGCCTGCACGAACTCAATAACCGCCGCGCTAACCTGCTCGCGCGCCTTATGATAACGCTGAGCCATATCTTCCGAACGCTGGCGGGCGAGCACGAGAACAACCGATCCAAACGCCAGTACCCCCAGCGTCGCGATTGCCAGCCGCCAGTCCAGCCAGAACAAGATAACGATTGTCGCCAGCGGCATGATGATCGCGCGGGCATAGAGCGGCGTGCTGTCGGCCACAAAAATATGTAACGACTTCACGTCATCCAGCATCACTTTCGCCACTGACCCGCTGCCCATTTGCTGTAACACGCCAGGCGGAAGCTGCAATGCTTTACGGGCTAACCTGCTGCGCAGAATGTTCTCCAGATGAAAAGCCGCGTAATGAGAGGTGTTGAACGCCTGTAAGCGCAGAACAAAAGTTAAGACCACGCAGCCGATCACGCCGCCCAGCGGCCAGGCCGGAATAGCGTCAGGCGTCGCGCGAATGTCACGCAGGCTCCACGCCAGAAAAAGGAGCGCCCCCAGGCTGGTTAATGCCGCCAGCCCCGCCAGCGCCATAGCTAAAATAACCTTCCTGCGAACCGGTGTAATCACCTGCCAAAGAGGAAATCGGGACAGCGATTCAGTATTGGATGATTGAGATGACATGGGAGTAACTGAATTTCCTGATGAATTTTTACGGACGCCAAAAACGACAATTCAGGGTGGCGTTCTGAGAATTAATGTGAATAATAACCATTATCAATAACTCATCTACCCCATTCGGTTCTATTTATACCCGCATTGGTCTAAGCCACAGGGAGATAACCAGGTCATGACGGAGTCACCGCAAACGCAATCTGAAATCTCTATTCACCAGTTGGTGGTCGGGAAACCTGCAAACGATGGCAATATTCCTGCTCAGTGTGAACTGCTGCGCTGTTCGTTGCAGGAAGGTATGGATATTTTGCTCTGGAGGGGCCATTTTGCGCGGCCTGAGACGTTGCAGCTACACGACGATCTGGGCAGGATTAACTTCTCGTGCATCCTGGAAGGCACATCGCGCTTTGCGATTCAGGGACTCCGGCGTCACACCGACTGGGAGCTTGCGCGCAATCGCCATTACATTACCCATACGCCAGACTGTCGCGGCAGCGCCTCCTATTGTGGCCGATTCGAGAGCATTACCCTCTCCTTCAGCCCTGAAACCCTCGCGCTGTGGGTGCCGGATATTAGCGCGGTCATTAAGAATAAGATCGACTCCCACTGCTGTTGCCAGCAGCACCGTTGTAATGCTGAAACCCACTTAACGGCTCAGGCCTTGCGTCACGCGCTGATGCGCATGCACGGCGGCTTCAGTCATGAACAAAAGCCGTCGACGCTATGGTTGCAGGGGCAAAGTCTGGTCATGCTCAGTCTGGTGCTGGATGAACATCGCGAAGACGCCAGTTGCCTCTCCTGCCACTTCAACCCGATGGAACGCCAGAAACTGCTGCGGGCGAAGGATCTGCTGCTGGCTGATCTGACGCAAGCGCCGGGCGTCGCGGAGCTGGCCAGAGAGTCCGGTCTGAGCGTTCTCAAAATTAAGCGAGGCTTCCGCGTTCTGTTCAACAACAGCGTCTATGGCCTGTTTCAGGCTGAACGAATGCAGGAAGCCAGAAGACGCCTGGCCAACGGCAATACCTCCGTCATGACGGTGGCGGCCGATCTGGGCTATGCCAACGCCAGCCATTTCTCTGCCGCCTTCCAGAAACAGTTTGGCGTAACTCCTTCGACCTTTAAACGCGGGATGTAACCGGGGTCGCGCCCCCCTAAACTCCTCCCTGACAGAGGCCCGGATACCCCATCCGGGCCTCTGTTCTTTCCGCCTGTTACCAACCCGAAACGGGCATAAATAAACCCGTTTCGGGTAGCATCCAATTGTTAATAATTATTATTCTCATATGAGTAATGCTTTTCGGTAAGACGTGCCATCAGGAGGAAGAATGATTTCTGGCGCACCATCTCAGGATTCGCTGTTACCGGACAACCGCCACGCGGCTGATTACCAACAATTACGCGAGCGGCTCATACAGGAACTGAATTTAACGCCGCAGCAGTTACATGAAGAGAGCAACCTGATCCAGGCCGGCCTGGATTCCATAAGATTGATGAGATGGTTACACTGGTTTCGTAAAAATGGCTACCGCCTTACCCTTCGCGAGCTGTATGCCGCCCCCACGCTGGCGGCATGGAACCAGTTAATGCTCAGCCGGTCGCCGGAGAACGCGGAAGAAGAAACGCCGCCCGACGAATCATCCTGGCCGAACATGACCGAAAGTACCCCCTTCCCATTGACGCCAGTACAGCACGCCTACCTGACGGGCCGCATGCCGGGGCAGACGCTTGGCGGCGTGGGTTGCCACCTGTATCAGGAGTTTGAAGGCCATTGTCTGACGGCGTCGCAGCTGGAGCAGGCCATCACGACCTTGCTGCAACGCCACCCAATGCTGCATATCGCCTTTCGCCCCGACGGGCAGCAGGTCTGGCTACCGCAACCTTACTGGAACGGCGTCACCGTTCATGATTTACGCCATAACGACGCTGAAAGCCGCCAGGCCTATCTGGACGCACTGCGCCAGCGCCTGAGCCACCGTCTTTTACGCGTGGAAATCGGCGAAACGTTTGATTTTCAGCTGACGCTCTTGCCGGACAATCGCCACCGCCTCCATGTCAATATTGACCTGCTGATTATGGATGCCTCCAGCTTTACGCTTTTCTTCGATGAGCTTAACGCCCTGCTGGCCGGAGAATCGCTGCCGGCTATCGACACCCGCTATGATTTCCGCTCGTATTTGCTGCACCAGCAGAAGATCAATCAACCACTGAGAGACGACGCGCGCGCTTACTGGCTGGCGAAAGCATCGACGCTTCCCCCCGCGCCCGTCTTGCCGCTGGCCTGCGAACCCGCCACGCTACGTGAAGTCCGTAATACCCGACGCCGCATGATTGTCCCGGCAACACGCTGGCACGCCTTTAGCAACCGGGCCGGCGAGTATGGCGTGACGCCGACAATGGCACTGGCGACCTGTTTTTCTGCCGTGCTGGCTCGCTGGGGCGGCCTGACGCGTCTGCTGCTTAACATCACCTTATTCGACCGCCAGCCGCTGCACCCGGCGGTTGGCGCGATGCTTGCCGACTTCACCAATATTCTTCTGCTGGATACCGCCTGCGATGGCGATACCGTCAGCAACCTGGCGCGTAAAAACCAGCTCACGTTTACGGAGGACTGGGAGCATCGCCACTGGTCCGGCGTCGAATTACTCCGTGAACTCAAACGCCAGCAGCGCTACCCCCACGGCGCCCCGGTGGTATTTACCAGCAATCTGGGGCGTTCCCTCTACAGCAGCCGCGCAGAATCGCCGTTGGGCGAGCCGGAATGGGGCATCTCGCAAACGCCGCAGGTCTGGATAGATCATCTGGCGTTCGAGCATCACGGCGAGGTCTGGCTACAATGGGACAGCAACGACGCGCTGTTCCCTCCGGCGTTAGTCGAAACATTGTTCGACGCCTACTGCCAGTTGATTAACCAACTCTGCGATGACGAAAGCGCCTGGCAAAAGCCGTTCGCAGATATGATGCCCGCCAGCCAGCGCGCGATACGCGAACGGGTCAACGCCACCGGCGCCCCCATTCCCGAAGGCTTGCTGCATGAAGGCATTTTCCGTATCGCTCTGCAACAGCCGCAGGCGCTGGCGGTAACGGACATGCGTTATCAGTGGAATTATCATGAGCTGACAGACTATGCCCGCCGTTGCGCGGGCAGGTTAATCGAGTGCGGGGTTCAGCCCGGCGATAATGTGGCTATCACGATGTCGAAAGGCGCAGGACAACTTGTTGCGGTTCTGGCCGTCCTGCTGGCTGGGGCGGTTTACGTTCCGGTTTCGCTGGATCAGCCTGCCGCACGGCGCGAGAAAATCTACACTGACGCCAGCGTCCGGCTGGTGCTCATTTGTCAGCACGACGCCAGCGCCGGGTCAGACGATATTCCCGTCCTTGCCTGGCAGCAGGCCATTGAGGCGGAGCCGATCGCCAACCCGGTAGTACGCGCCCCCACGCAACCGGCCTACATTATCTACACCTCCGGCTCTACCGGTACGCCGAAAGGGGTAGTCATTTCTCACCGGGGAGCGCTTAACACCTGTTGCGATATCAATACCCGCTATCAGGTTGGCCCGCATGACAGGGTGCTGGCCCTCTCCGCCCTACATTTTGATTTATCGGTTTACGACATTTTTGGCGTACTGCGCGCGGGCGGCGCGCTGGTGATGGTGATGGAAAATCAACGGCGCGATCCTCACGCATGGTGTGAGCTGATCCAGCGCCATCAGGTCACGCTCTGGAACAGCGTCCCGGCGCTGTTCGATATGCTGCTGACCTAGTGTGAAGGTTTCGCCGACGCCACGCCGGAAAACCTGCGCGCAGTGATGCTTTCCGGCGACTGGATCGGGCTTGACCTCCCCGCCCGTTATCGGGCCTTCCGGCCACAAGGACAATTTATCGCGATGGGCGGCGCCACCGAGGCGTCTATCTGGTCTAACGCCTGCGAAATTCACGACGTCCCTGCCCACTGGCGCTCCATCCCTTACGGTTTTCCGCTAACCAACCAACGCTACCGGGTGGTGGATGAACAGGGCCGGGACTGCCCTGACTGGGTGCCGGGTGAATTATGGATTGGCGGCATTGGGGTCGCGGAAGGCTATTTCAACGATCCCCTGCGTAGCGAGCAGCAATTTTTGACGCTCCCGGACGAGCGCTGGTATCGCACCGGCGATCTCGGCTGCTACTGGCCAGATGGCACAATCGAGTTCCTCGGTCGTCGCGACAAGCAGGTCAAAGTCGGAGGATATCGCATCGAGCTGGGCGAAATCGAAAGCGCGCTCAGCCAGCTGGCGGGGGTGAAACAAGCAACCGTTCTGGCGATCGGCGAAAAAGAAAAAACGCTGGCGGCATACGTTGTTCCTCAGGGCGAGGCTTTTTGCGTTACCGATCATCGGAACCCGGCACTGCCGCAGGCGTGGCACACGCTTGCGGGAACGTTGCCCTGTTGCGCCATCTCGCCAGAGATCTCCGCAGAACAGGTAGCCGATTTCCTTCAGCATCGCCTGCTAAAACTGAAGCCGGGTCACACCGCTGGCGCCGATCCTCTCCCCCTGATGAACTCACTCGCTATCCAGCCGCGCTGGCAGGCCGTGGTGGAACGCTGGTTAGCATTTCTGGTGACACAACGGCGACTGAAGCCCACTGCTGAAGGTTATCAGGTCTGCGCTGGTGAAGAACGCGAGGATGAGCACCCGCACTTCAGCGGACATGATTTAACGTTATCGCAAATTCTTCGCGGTGCCCGTAACGAACTGTCGTTACTGAACGACGCGCAGTGGTCGCCGGAAAGCCTGGCCTTTAACCATCCGGCCAGCGCCCCGTATATTCAGGAACTGGCGACAATTTGCCAACAGCTTGCACAGCGCTTACAGCGCCCGGTACGCCTGCTTGAGGTGGGAACCCGCACTGGCCGCGCCGCAGAATCGCTGTTAGCACAGCTCAACGCCGGACAGATTGAGTATGTCGGGCTTGAGCAGAGCCAGGAGATGCTGCTGAGCGCCCGGCAGAGGCTCGCCCCCTGGCCTGGCGCCCGTCTGTCCCTCTGGAATGCAGACACGCTGGCGGCGCACGCTCACTCGGCGGACATTATCTGGCTTAATAACGCCCTGCATCGTCTGCTGCCGGAAGATCCCGGGCTCCTTGCGACATTACAACAGCTTGCCGTTCCCGGCGCGCTGCTCTACGTGATGGAGTTTCGCCAGTTAACGCCGTCCGCCCTACTCAGCACGCTCCTGTTAACCAATGGGCAGCCGGAGGCCTTGCTGCATAACAGCGCCGACTGGGCGGCATTATTTAGCGCGGCCGGCTTCAACTGTCAGCATGGCGATGAGGTCGCGGGGTTACAACGCTTCCTCGTACAATGTCCTGACAGGCAGGTGCGCCGCGATCCCCGTCAACTTCAGGCCGCCCTCGCCGGGCGTCTGCCGGGGTGGATGGTGCCGCAACGGATCGTCTTCCTCGACGCCTTACCGCTGACGGCTAACGGGAAAATTGACTACCAGGCGCTGAAGCGTCGTCATACCCCTGAAGCGAAAAACCCGGCCGAAGCGGATTTACCCCAGGGCGACATTGAAAAACAGGTTGCCGCCCTCTGGCAGCAACTCTTATCAACTGGCAATGTCACCAGAGAAACCGACTTCTTCCAGCAAGGCGGCGATAGCCTGCTGGCGACCCGTCTGACCGGGCAACTTCATCAGGCAGGTTATGAAGCGCAATTAAGCGACCTGTTTAATCATCCCCGGCTGGCGGATTTTGCCGCCACGCTGCGGAAAACCGACGTCCCGGTCGAACAACCATTCGTCCACTCCCCTGAAGATCGCTACCAGCCCTTTGCGCTTACCGACGTGCAGCAGGCTTACCTGGTGGGGCGTCAGCCGGGCTTTGCCCTGGGCGGCGTCGGCTCACATTTCTTTGTTGAATTTGAAATTGCCGATCTGGATCTCACCCGGTTGGAGACGGTCTGGAACCGATTAATCGCCCGCCACGATATGCTACGCGCCGTCGTGCGTGATGGACAGCAACAGGTGCTCGAACAGACGCCTCGCTGGGTAATACCCGCACACATCCTCCATACGCCTGAAGAGGCGTTGCAGGTGCGCGAAAAACTGGCCTATCAGGTACTCAACCCCGAAGTCTGGCCGGTATTCGATCTCCAGGTCGGTTACGTTGACGGGATGCCCGCCCGCCTGTGGCTGTGTCTGGATAACCTGTTACTTGACGGGCTGAGCATGCAGATTCTGTTGGCGGAGCTGGAACATGGCTACCAATATCCGCAACAGTTGCCTCCGCCGCTACCCGTCACCTACAGGGATTACCTGCAACAACCCGCGATCCAGTCGCTTAACGCAGATTCTCTGGCATGGTGGCAGGCGCAACTTGATGATATTCCTCCGGCTCCTGCATTGCCGCTACGTTGCATGCCTCAGGACGTCGAAACACCGCGCTTCGCTCGCCTGAACGACGTACTCGACAGCACACGCTGGCATCGGCTGAAAAAACGGGCGGCTGACGCCCATCTCACCCCGTCAGCCGTGCTGTTGTCCGTGTGGTCAACCGTGCTCTCTGCATGGAGCGCGCAGCCTGAGTTCACGCTTAATCTTACGCTTTTCGACAGGCGACCACTGCACCCGCAAATCAACCAGATTCTGGGCGATTTCACCTCGCTGATGCTGCTGAGCTGGCATCCCGGCGAAAGCTGGCTGCACAGCGCGCAGTCACTACAGCAGCGGCTGAGCCAGAACCTCAACCACCGCGATGTGTCAGCCATCCGCGTGATGCGTCAACTGGCGCAACGGCAAAACGTGCCAGCCGTTCCGATGCCCGTCGTCTTTACCAGCGCGCTGGGCTTTGAGCAGGATAACTTCCTCGCCCGGCGTAATCTGCTCAAACCGGTCTGGGGCATCTCCCAGACGCCGCAGGTCTGGCTCGATCACCAGATTTATGAATCCGAAGGCGAACTGCGCTTTAACTGGGATTTTGTCGCCGCGCTGTTTCCTGCCGGGCAGGTGGAGCGCCAGTTTGAACAGTATTGCGCATTGCTAAACCGAATGGCCGAGGATGAAAGCGGCTGGCAACTGCCGCTCGCCGCGCTGGTGCCTCCCGTTAAACACGCAGGGCAATGCGCAGAGCGCTCACCGCGCGTATGCCCTGAGCACTCTCAGCCACACATTGCGGCGGACGAGAGCACCGTCAGCCTGATTTGCGACGCCTTCCGCGAGGTGGTTGGCGAGTCTGTCACGCCCGCAGAAAACTTCTTTGAGGCGGGCGCAACGTCGCTGAATCTGGTGCAACTGCACGTTTTGTTACAACGTCACGAATTTTCCACCCTGACGTTGCTTGACCTCTTCACCCACCCTTCTCCTGCTGCCCTGGCCGATTATCTGGCCGGCGTCGCCACGGTGGAGAAAACAAAACGACCTCGCCCTGTTCGCCGTCGTCAGCGGCGGATATAGCGCGAAGCAAACTGATTTTCCCCGGAACGCCATCGCGAACGCATGGCGTTCCATTGACTTTGTGAATCTTAGGAAACGGGACCGATTATGGATAACTTGCGCTTCTCTTCTGCGCCGACAGCAGATTCCATTGATGCATCGATCGCTCAACACTACCCGGACTGCGAACCTGTCGCGGTTATCGGCTACGCCTGCCCTTTTCCCGAATCGCCGGGTGGGGGAACGTTTTTGCCATGTTCCAG
>OBUO01000298.1_pt1 | contig 14374 bp, 10 predicted proteins | sample 1475861 | NCBI WGS metagenome assembly OBUO01 (sample SAMEA2579936, study PRJEB22360) | human gut metagenome | biome: human gut; feature: human-associated habitat; material: faeces | place: Denmark | collected 2008/2010
TGGACGCTGACTGGCTATAAGACTGTCGCCAATGCGAGTGCTGCCGCAAAAGCAACATCGCTGATGTCCGGCAACTATAAAGCCTTCCTGAACGAGGTCAACAATCTCAACAAACGTATGGGTGACCTCCGTGACATCAACGGCGAGGCCGGTGCATGGGCACGTATCATGAGCGGTGCCGGCTCTTCCGGTGGCGGTTACTCTGATAACTACACCCATGTGCAGATTGGTGCGGATAAAAAACATGAACTCGACGGTCTTGACCTCTTCACCGGGGTGACCATGACCTATACCGACAGCCACGCCGGAAGCTATGATTTCTCCGGTGAAACAAAATCTGTCGGGGCCGGTCTCTACGCGTCTGCCATGTTTGATTCCGGGGCCTATATCGACCTGATTGGTAAGTATGTTCACCATGATAATGAGTATACGGCGACCTTTGCCGGTCTCGGCACAAAAGACTACAGCTCTCATTCCTGGTATGCCGGTGCTGAAGTGGGTTACCGCTATCATGTCACAGAGGATGCCTGGATTGAGCCGCAGGCTGAACTTGTTTACGGTGCTGTTTCCGGTAAACAGTTCTCCTGGAAGGACCAGGGCATGAGCCTTTCCATGAAGGACAAGGACTTCAACCCGCTGATTGGCCGTACCGGTATTGATGTGGGTAAATCCTTCTCCGGTAAGGACTGGAAAGTCACTGCCCGCGCCGGTATCGGTTATCAGTTTGACCTGCTGGCTAACGGTGAAACCGTACTGCGTGATGCATCCGGTGAAAAACGCATCAAAGGTGAAAAAGACGGTCGTATGCTCATGAATGTCGGTCTGAATGCTGAGATTCGTGACAACGTACGCTTTGGTCTTGAGTTTGAGAAATCCGCGTTTGGCAAGTACAACGTGGATAACGCGGTGAACGCCAGTTTCCGTTACTCCTTCTGATAAAAACAAGGGGCCGCTCGTCGGCCCCTTTGCTGAACTGTATAACATTGAAGGTAATGTAGCAAAGTTCCGGAGTTTTTATACAACCGAAATATAGGGGGACAATAAGCAGACGCGGCAGACAACTGGTACCTGGGAGGCTCCCCCTTTACTGGTCCACCCTATCAGCAACCAGGAGAAATCATCATGCGAAACAAAACAGCAGATACATCAAATTTATTTATGAAAATACAGAAAACCGAAGAAGACGATAGTCACCTGAATGGAAAAATATGCACTTATGCAACGCAGAATATCGGGTACATCAAAGAATTATCGCAACACACACTGTGCAAAAAAAAAACAAATCGTGCATAAAAAGAACTCTCAAGAAAGATATTAATCCCCTCGCTCTCAGAGAAAACGTTTTCGTTTGTTTTTTTATAACTCCGGTCACACAAGCATCATTTATATTGGGTATCATTGATTTACTATTAGTCACATGTAGTGACTAATAGTACAGTAAGGCTTATGTTTAAGAAGTAACGGAGTTTTATATATGAATAAAATATATTCTCTTAAATACAGTTATATTACAGGCGGATTAATTGCCGTTTCTGAATTAACCCGTAAAGTCACAACCGGAACCCGCAAAAAACTACTTATTGCATCTGTGATTTCACTCTCCCTGCTGGGAGGCATGGAAAATGCTGATGCAACACTCTATATTGATAATATGTGGACCCGAGATTTTCTTGATCTTGGCCAGAATAAAGGGGTATTTAAAGCTGGCGAACGAAATGTAACCGTTCAACTGAAAGATGACTCCACATTCACTCTTCCTGATCTCCCCATTCCCGATTTTTCGGTCGCGGCTAAAAATGCAGCAGTGACATCCATTGGTGGCGCATATGGGATAAGCGCTAAACATTACGCCGGAAACCACTATGGCGTATCAACATCCACCTGGGAACAGACAACTTATAAAAAAATAGACAGAATATCATCACCAAACACCGATTTTGCAGCACATCGTTTTGATAAGTTTGTTGTGGAAACAACAGGTGTAACAGACGGTGTCGACCTTACGTTATCTGCAGAGGAAGCTCTTGAACGGTACGGGGTCATGTTTAATGGAAAAAAACAAATCGTAGGTTTTCGTGTTGGAAATGGCATGATGCCAGTAGTCGGAAACAACAAAACGGTCAGTACCGGGGGGGCATATGTACCTGAATTAGTAAATGGGGGATTAATTGGTATTAACTGGAATAAACCGGCAAATGTCTATACAAACCAAACCCCATTCAAGGCAATGCCTCAGCAAGGAGACAGTGGTTCAGTTTCCCTTCTGTACGATAATGAATTAAAAGAATGGGTTGCATTAGGAACACTTCAGACCCTTGCATTCTATAAGAGTGGTCTGGATGGTTATGTATACACTATTTATGGTCTTTATAATAAAGACTCCGTTACACAATTAAAAGATTATTACACTCAAAATATAGAAACATCAGGCAGTGATGTAAAATTAACACAGGACAGCTATAAAATAAATGATACAGTAACAGCATTCCAGATTACTGATAATAAAACAGGCAGAAAAGACCTGAAACTCACTGGCGGAGGAAATATTATTTTTGAATCATCCCTAAACCAGGGTAATGGTGGCCTGATATTTGGCGAAAATGAAAAATACAAGATAACAGGAGATGGCCATACATTTCGCGGAGCCGGACTGGATATAGGCCAGGGAACAACAGTCGAATGGGACATTCAATATGTTAACAATGATAATCTACATAAAATCGGAGAGGGTACCCTTGATGTTAAAAAAACACAAAACACTAACCTGAAAACAGGCAATGGTACGGTTATCCTGAGTGCTGAAAAAGCATTCAATAATATTTATATGGCCAGCGGTAATGGAACCGTAAAATTAAACCATACTAATGCTTTAGCCGGTGGTGATTATAACGGGATTTATTTTACTAAAAATGGAGGAACCCTTGACCTTAACGGTTATGACCAGACTTTCGGGAAGATTGCAGCAACAGATTCCGGTACAACAATCACAAACACCAATAATGAAAATTCATCCACACTAAAAATCACAGCGACAGATAACTATATTTATCATGGTAACATTGACGGAAATATAAATCTCGACCATGAAGACACGAGAAAAGATAAATCTCAACTGATTATGGATGGAGATATTGATATAAATGATATTAATATCAAAAATGCGAATGTCACTTTCCAGGGACATGCAACAGACCATGCTGTATTCAGAGAAGGTGGAGTTAAGTGTATAATACCAGGCGTTCAAATTCCAGATCTGTGCGACAACGATTATGTAGCAGAAATCCAGCAACTGGAAAAACAAATAAATGAAGAAAAGGGTACACAATATAAAACAAATAATCAGATATCCTCTTTCGACCAGCCTGACTGGGACACCCGTACCTTTAAGTTCAGAACGCTAAACCTGGATAACACAGCATTCTCTGTAGGTCGTAATGCTTCAGTGGAAGGCGATATTATTGCCAGTAACTCAGACATCACTATCGGAGATGCAACTGCATACATTGATACCTACTCTGGAAAAAATATCACAGGAACAGGCTTTGGCTTCCGTCAGAGTGTCAGTCAGGGAACGTCTTCCGGAGAAAGTCATTTCTCCGGTCAAATCATCTCAACAGGAGGCACGGTGAAGGTAGGAGATAAGGCAACTGTCACACTGACCAAATCCAGTTCACTGGATGGTACTGACCTTACCATCGAAAAAGGCGGCGTCATGACCGCACAGGGTAGTCTGTTTACCAGTAAGGAGGCCAGCATAGCTGGGCAACTCAACCTGACAGGAACACCGGACCAGAATAAGGCATGGTCATCAGCAATCTATTTGGGGTATGGTGGCTATAAGCTGACTGACGATGGTGCCATGTTCACGGCCAAAAACCAGGCTGCCGTAACTGCTGATATTACATCTGATAAAACAGCCACTATCTCCCTCGGACAGAATGAAAATAACGTAAATAATATTAAAGATGCCTTTACACTTGCCTCCCTCAATGGGTTTGACACCTCTCTGGAAGGAAAAATTGAGGCGGACAAATCTTCGCTGACAATGAATAATGCGCTGTGGAAAGTAACGGGTAATTCTGCACTCAACAGAATGAGCATCACGGACAGCATGACCATGTTCCGTGGAGATAACAACACCTTCAGTACACTGACTGTTGATGAAATGACCACCAACAACAGTGCCTTTGTGATGCGTGCTAATACACAACAGGCCGACCAGTTAATTGTTAAAAACAAACTGGAAGGTGCAAACAACCTGCTGTTAGTCGATTTCATTGAGAAAAAAGGAAATGGTCTGAACATCGACCTGGTTAAGGCTCCGGAGAATACCAGTAAGGATGTCTTCAAAACTGAAACACAGACCATTGGTTTCAGTGATGTGACACCTGAAATCAAACAACAGGTAAAAGACAATAACTCAGTATGGACGCTGACTGGCTATAAGACTGTCGCCAATGCGAGTGCTGCCGCAAAAGCAACATCGCTGATGTCCGGCAACTATAAAGCCTTCCTGAACGAGGTCAACAATCTCAACAAACGTATGGGTGACCTCCGTGACATCAACGGCGAGGCCGGTGCATGGGCACGTATCATGAGCGGTGCCGGCTCTTCCGGTGGCGGTTACTCTGATAACTACACCCATGTGCAGATTGGTGCGGATAAAAAACATGAACTCGACGGTCTTGACCTCTTCACCGGGGTGACCATGACCTATACCGACAGCCACGCCGGAAGCTATGATTTCTCCGGTGAAACAAAATCTGTCGGGGCCGGTCTCTACGCGTCTGCCATGTTTGATTCCGGGGCCTATATCGACCTGATTGGTAAGTATGTTCACCATGATAATGAGTATACGGCGACCTTTGCCGGTCTCGGCACAAAAGACTACAGCTCTCATTCCTGGTATGCCGGTGCTGAAGTGGGTTACCGCTATCATGTCACAGAGGATGCCTGGATTGAGCCGCAGGCTGAACTTGTTTACGGTGCTGTTTCCGGTAAACAGTTCTCCTGGAAGGACCAGGGCATGAGCCTTTCCATGAAGGACAAGGACTTCAACCCGCTGATTGGCCGTACCGGTATTGATGTGGGTAAATCCTTCTCCGGTAAGGACTGGAAAGTCACTGCCCGCGCCGGTATCGGTTATCAGTTTGACCTGCTGGCTAACGGTGAAACCGTACTGCGTGATGCATCCGGTGAAAAACGCATCAAAGGTGAAAAAGACGGTCGTATGCTCATGAATGTCGGTCTGAATGCTGAGATTCGTGACAACGTACGCTTTGGTCTTGAGTTTGAGAAATCCGCGTTTGGCAAGTACAACGTGGATAACGCGATCAACGCCAACTTCCGTTACACCTTCTGATTAGAATACGACGGGGCCGCTCGCGGCCCCTTTTCCCTGCAATACAACACACAGTGCACCGGAGAACACCGTGTTTTACCAAAAGAATAAACGTATCTTCACTGTATTAGTTATCCTGGTATCTGTTGCCACTTATCTGTTCTTATATTTACGGCATTACGAAAAGAATGACACGGTGTATCAACTCGACTACATCCGACAACTACCCGGAATTCAGAATCTTTCCTCTCTGACCCTGCATAAAGAGCAGGGACTTCTGTATGCCACTCAGAATAAACCGGCAATGCTCCTGAAACTCTCCATGGAAGGGGAGCTTATTCATTCCGTTCCGCTTCATTTCATCACCGATGCGGAAACTGTTGAGCATATCAGCGGAAATATCTTTGCGGCGATTGATGAAAATACATCCGAGCTGTTTTTCTTTACCGTAGATCACGATATGCGCATCACACCACGTAACTCACTCCTGCTTCCCGTTTTTGAAAAAAAGAACCGGGGTTTTGAAGGACTGGCCTGGAATATGAATGAGCATCTGCTCTATACAGCAAAGGAACGCAGCCACCACGATATTTATACCTGGCATCTGTCAGCCGACCTCTTCAGTGCAGAGCCTGCAGAGTTGACAGGCTTTCCTTATCAGGTTCGGGTGGACGACATTTCTGCACTGGATCACAGCAACGGAAGGCTGCTGCTTCTGTCCGATGAATCCCGCTTATTGCTGGAAACGGACAGCACAGGCACGTCATGGACTGAAGTTCTTAACCTTACGCAGGGAAATCATGGCCTGACCAGAGACATACCTCAGCCAGAAGGTGTGGTCAGAACACCAGATGGCAGTATCTACATCGCCAGTGAGCCGAACCTGATAGCCCGTTTCCACCCTGAATCACCGACAAAATAAACCAGATTGCCTGCACGTTACACCTGTCAATTCAGTAAGGGTAACGTGCATAGTTTTCTCCATGCAAAGGAATTGCCTGTCCCTTTTGTTAGCAGAAGACGTTGTTGGATTATCTCCTTCCATAGAAATCCTCATGATTCAGTGACTGATTTGTTCCAGTTATGCTTCACTCAGCCCTGTAATTTTCATGATCATCTGTATGCTAATCCCTTCAGCCAGTGCCATAATATTACCCTCGTGCTGAGGCAGTAGCAGCGCCAGCGTCTGTAAAAACGTTACCGTCACATGTTCACTGCTGTTCAGCAAATAGTGAAACAGTTTTTCTGCCAGCTCTTCGCTGAGCGATGTCTGGCTCAACGTCACAACTCTGCCCATCTGTAGCATGATGTCGCGACTCCGGCTGTGTTTCATCAACAGCGTCAGAGCTCCCATACAACGGTGCTACATTATCTCGTCCTCCTCCTGCAGTGTCATCTCCACAAGGTGGAACGCTCTGGTGTAGAGTTTAGCAGCAACGTCAGGATTTCTGAAACAGGTCGGCAAGTTCATGCGGTACAGGTACGGACTCCATTCTCCGTGGTAAAACACCGCAGCGTCGACACATCACACAACTGATGGTATTCCAGCGGGAGAGGTAAATCAACAAAATCGCGGGCCACCTCCGCTGAGGCTATAAATGCCCTGAAGACTGCATCATGCGGCATGGGCGTTTCTGCTCACCGTCATCCACTTAACAATCCTTAATCACTGTTTTTTAATGATATCAGCCGCAACAGTTTCAATTGCCGGATAAACATCGACCATGAGTGACATCTATAATGTTGGTAACACTCTGATGCCTTAGCGGAAGATGCCTGCCAGCACAGGGAGTGTAAACAACCGGAGCGTGCTCTAGTGCAGTGAGCGGCTCACGGTTTCCTGGCACAGTCGCTCGCACCGCTCTGTAACAACATTCCACAGTACAATGTCCGTCAGGAGCGGTATCCTCCCATACCTGTTTCAGGACTCCCGTCAGTTACGAACTGGCGTCATCCGGCCGTAATGCTTGCTCGCGGTAAGCGCCCATCTGAACCGTCTGGTCTGTTTCCTCCTGTTCCACTGAGGATTACCAATTTTAAGCCCCTCGCCACCGCTGTCATAGCGAAAATACGTGACAGTAAAATCACTATTTTCCAGCAAGGTACGAGGTTTCTCACCCAAAAGCGCCCGCAACTGAGTAATACGTGTACTCGAAACGATTCTCCTCAGGAGACTGTGACTTCAGCCAGTGCGTTACGTACTTTACTTTCACGCCAGAACCGAAGGTAAGAGTCGACGATATTAGTTGCGTACAGCGGATCTACACGGGGAAGTTGGTAACGACTATTCCTACCGCAACCGATGATGCTGACGTTTTTTGTGATCTTTATGGTAATTTCCTATTATCATTCTTGTATGGTAGTTGTTCTTGTATGAATATTTGTTTGTTCACATAACCATACGGGAATAAAAATGAAGATTGTAGCAGCAGAAGTTTTTGTCACTTGCCCAGGACGCAATTTTGTCACGCTAAAAATAACAACTGAAGATGGAATCGTCGGCTTAGGAGATGCCACGCTTAATGGGCGTGAGTTATCTGTCGCCTCTTACCTGAAAGATCATCTTTGTCCTCAATTGATAGGTCGTGATGCACACCGTATCGAAGATATCTGGCAGTTCTTTTATAAAGGCGCGTACTGGAGACGTGGCCCTGTGACCATGTCAGCTATTTCTGCCGTCGACATGGCTTTGTGGGATATCAAATCGAAATCAGCCAACATGCCATTGTATCAACTTCTTGGTGGCGCATCGCGCGATGGGGTGATGGTTTACTGCCATACTACAGGGCATACCGTTGATGATGTTCTGGAAGACTATGCACGCCATAAAGAAATGGGGTTCAAAGCTATCCGTGTTCAGTGTGGTGTACCGGGTATGAAAACTACTTACGGGATGGCAAAGGAAAAAGGGCAGGCCTATGAACCCGCAACCAAAGGACTGTGGCCGGAAGAACAACTGTGGTCTACGGAAAAGTATCTTGATTTCACGCCAAAATTGTTCGAAGCAGTACGCAATGCATTTGGATTTAACGAGCATCTGCTTCACGACATGCACCACCGCCTGACGCCCATTGAAGCAGCCCGCTTTGGAAAAAGTATTGAAGATTATCGCCTTTTCTGGATGGAAGATCCGACGCCAGCCGAGAACCAGGAGTGCTTCCGATTGATTCGTCAGCACACAGTGACTCCAGTTGCTGTCGGTGAAGTCTTCAATAGTATCTGGGACTGCAAACAACTTATTGAAGAACAGCTCATCGATTATATACGCACCACTCTTACCCATGCGGGGGGGATCACCGGTATGCGTCGTATCGCTGACTTCGCCTCGCTCTATCAGGTGCGAACTGGTTCACACGGCCCCTCCGATCTCTCTCCAGTTTGTATGTCTGCTGCTTTACACTTTGATTTATGGGTTCCAAATTTTGGTGTGCAGGAGTACATGGGTTATTCCGAGCAAATGCTGGAGGTCTTCCCTCACAACTGGAGCTTTACCAATGGTTATATGCATCCGGGAGAGAAGCCGGGACTGGGTATAGAGTTCAATGAGAAACTGGCGGCGAAATATCCCTATGAACCTGCCTGTCTGCCGGTTGCCCGACTTGAAGATGGCACATTATGGAACTGGTAAATAAGAAGTAAATGACAGAGTAGTTGACGGCTAATATTTCAGATATAACTAAGGTAAACATTTATGGTTATAAATAATAAACCAGTGGTCCGTCGTGTGGCCTCTGCTTCAGCCATTGGTACCGCTGCTGAATATTATGATTTTTTTGCTTATGGAACCGCTGCTGTTTTATTTTTTGGTCATCTTTTTTTCCCCAGTGATGATCCGTTAATCAGCACACTTGCCGCATTTGCGACTTATGCGGTGGGTTTTTTAGCAAGACCTCTGGGAGGAATTGTTTTTGGTCACATTGGCGATAAAGTTGGACGAAAAAAAGCGTTAGTCATTACAATATTGATTGTAGGTTTAGGTACATTCTGTATTGGTTTATTACCGACATACGACAAAATTGGTATCTGGGCTCCAGTTCTATTAATTTTTATCCGTGTACTACAAGGCTTTGGCGTAGGTGGGGAGCAGGCTGGTGCCGTATTAATGACTGCGGAATACTCTGAACCTAAACACAGAGGGGTCTTTTCCAGTTGGGTTCAGATAGGAGCTCCTGTTGGTTTTCTGTTACCAATGGCTCTTTTTGCCTTGCTCAATATGACATTATCACCAGAGGATATGATGGACTACGGATGGCGTATTCCATTTTTGTTAAGCCTCTTGTTGGTTATAGTTGGACTTTTTATCCGTCTGAAAATAGATGAATCTCCCGTATTTGCTCAGATTCGTAAAACCAAAGCGGAAGAGTCACGGCCGTTAGTTGAAGTTATCAGGGATTATCCTAGTATTGTCGTGAAAGGAGTGTGCGCAAAATTAATAGAAGCCTGTACATTTGCAATGTTTACAGTGATTGTTTTGGCATATGGTAAAGCAAATAATCTTGATTCCAATATCCTGATGGAAACAATGATTGTAGCAGTCGCATTTGAAATATTAGCTATTCCGCTAATGGGCGCGTTGTGTGACAAGATTGGACGCAAACCTGTTTATATAACAGGAACAATTATACAGATTGTAACTATTATTCCATTCTTTCTATCTATCAATCAGGATAACTTTTGGCTAACGCAGTTAGCGATGATTATTGTCATCACTCTGGGGCACAGTATGTGTTATGCGCCACAGGCGTCATTTTTCCCTGAATTATTTCCGACACATATTCGTTGTAGTGGTATCGCACTGATCTGGCAGTTGGGTTCTTTGATTGGTAGTGGAATCCTGGGTCTGGTTGCGGTGAAGATCCTACAGATAACTGCTGGACATTATTATGGGCTGGCGAGTTACGTTATTGTCCTCGGTATCGTATCCGTGATGGCTCTGTTCATGATGCCTGAAACGGCACCTCAACGTCTGAAATATGAATATCATGACTGGCATAAACACGGCTAGATAGAGTAACACTAAAATACAGCATAAATATGTTCTGATTATGTTTGTGATTTTTAATCAAATTATATTTACTCGTGAAAAGATTAATTATCTAACAATTCTGCGAAATAAACAAAAGTCAAACAGGTTATACAATGCAAAACAACCTATTAACGGCAGAAGCACTACTCCCTGACTACGATCGTAGTCAACTGCTTCCACGTATTGTTCATCTCGGTTTTGGTGCTTTCCACCGGGCCCACCAGGGCGTCTATGCAGATATTCTGGCGGCAGAGTACAACAGTGACTGGGGATACTACGAAGTGAACCTGATCGGAGGTGAAAAGCAGATCGCCGATCTAAAACAGCAGGATAATCTCTATACCGTAGCGGAAATGTCTGCAGATACGTGGACGACAAGAGTCGTGGGGGTGGTGAAAAAGGCTCTGCATGCTCAGGTTGACGGGCTGGAGAGTGTGCTGGCGGTGATGTGTGAACCACAGGTTGCGATTGTTTCACTGACGATAACTGAGAAAGGGTATTACTATTCTCCAGCGACAGGACAGCTGATAGTGGATCATCCTGTGATTACTGCCGATTTGCAAAGCCCTCACAAACCTAAATCTGCACCGGGTATAGTGGTTGAAGCTCTGGCACGCCGTAGAGCGGCAGGCTTAGCCCCCTTCAGTGTGATGTCCTGTGACAATATCCCGGAAAACGGTCACGTGATGCGAAACGTGGTCACCACTTACGCGCGGGCCGTAGACGCAGAACTGGCCGCCTGGATCGAACAACACGTCACGTTCCCGTCGACGATGGTTGACCGCATTGTTCCGGCTGTCACCTCTGATGCGCTGGATAAAATTGAAAAGCTGACCGGCGTATACGATCCTGTTGGTGTAGCCTGCGAGCCATTCCGTCAGTGGGTGATTGAAGATAACTTTGTTGCTGGTCGTCCACAGTGGGAAAAAGCAGGAGCAGAGCTGGTGTCTGATGTTATTCCATTTGAAGAAATGAAACTTCGGATGCTCAACGGCAGTCATTCATTCCTTGCGTATCTGGGGTATCTGGCCGGATATCAACATATCAATGAGTGCATGGAGGATGAAAATTATCGTGTAGCGGCCCGGGCATTAATGCTCAATGAACAGGCTCCTACGCTGAAAGTACAGGGAGTAGATCTTACCCGCTATGCTGATATGCTCATTGAGCGTTACAGCAATCCGGCGCTTCGTCACCGTACCTGGCAAATTGCGATGGATGGTAGCCAGAAATTACCTCAGCGCATGCTCGATTCTGTGCGCTGGCATCTGGCACATAATAGTCGTTTCGATTTGCTGGCGCTGGGAGTGGCAAGTTGGATGAGGTTCGTCGGCGGTGTGGACGAGCAAGGAAACACTATTGAAATCAGTGATCCGCTTCTGCCGTTGATCCAGCTGGCGGTACAAAACAGTACGGAAGACGAAAGTCGCGTTGACGCGCTACTGGCTCTTGATGCGATCTTTGGTAACGAACTGCCGCAGGTCTTGTTATTCACGCAGGCAGTGAAAGACGCATATCTTACGTTACTGACAGAGGGAGCAAGAGCCACCGTAGCGCAATATGTGGAAAAATTAAGTAAACAGTCATGGACATCCGGGTAATCAACGTACCATCCGGGGCTAATCCATTAATTCATAACGAAATAAATCACTTTTCCGGAAATTTTAGCAGCATCTAAGCTTTTGACATCAATCAATTTAATGCGCCAGTATTCCCTCTGCAATTCAGTTGCAGAGGGAATTGCTTTACGATTGTATGTTACGAGGTATTTTCTCTTTTACTCTCAAAGTTCATGGATTCATTTCCACATAACGGATGTAATATAATAGCAATGTTCACTCTGAAATTTTTCTTTGAACAATCTGACATTTTTAACGTAAGACATAGAAGGGTTATAGTGGATCGCTCATCCTGATGATTAATATAATCACTCTTCGCTGAACCAGTCGTTGTTTTCCCTGCGAATCAGCAGAACCGACTCGTCAATTTGTTGCAGATGATGAGTCATAGCCTTATCGACAGAATTTCCGTCGTGTTGTTTCAAGGCTGCTAAAATATCAATATGTTGATTGAGCAATATTTCTGGTGGAGAAATGTGAGTAAGGCTCATATAACGCACACGGTCGATGGTTGCTTTGATATTTTCGATAGTGTCCCAGGCCAGTTGGCAGTCAGCGATAATTGCCAATTTCTGGTGGAACTTGTCATCCAAGTCGAAGAAATCATTCCGTAGTTTGTGCTCAACCGCAATCCTCTGTTGATTGATATTTTGTTCAAGCTGATAACACTGATGGTCAGTAATTTGGTCTGCGGCTCGCCGAGCCACCGCGCATTCAATAACCTGACGGACAAAGCAGGCGTTTCGCACCTGCGACAGAGATATCTTATTGACATAGCTACCGCGCTGCGGACGAATCTGGATTAAACCGTTTTCTGCGAGCTTAATAAACGCTTCACGTACCGGCTGGCGAGAGACATCAAAGCGAACAGATACCTCTTTTTCGGAAAGATGTGTACCTGGCACAATGAGACAATGCACTATGTCATGACGAAGAATATGATAAATCTGCTTATTTACAGGCAGTGTAGGATCGAGTCGTGTTTCTAAGATCATTCGCTCTCACTTTTAGAAAAATAGCCTGTAAATTTTAACACATCTTAGTAGAGAACTATATCTGGCTCAGGCCTATGTGCGGATTCCGGTGTATTCGATCATTTGTTCGCCGAATCAGCGATCACAGTGCGATTTCGTCCCACCGCTCATAATCAATACCCCTAGTTTTATTCAGGTAATCAGGGCTGTGGACATCCGGTGTCGCACCGTTGCACGGTGTAGGTGCGAAACACCGGATTAAATGCAGGTTGGCAATACCTCTGAACGCCCTGAGCAGGCCGGGTGTTGTCGGATTACGTGGAAACACCACGTCAGGAGTCCTGGAACAAGTCTGGCTGGTAGCTGTAAACAGACTTCGTACATACCGCTCTGCAATAAATCCCCGTACCACAGGCATCACAGAACTTCTTCCCATGAAACAACTGTTCACACATCACACAATGCCACTCCAGCACAACCGGTAATGGCGATAAAAACATCGCCATATCCTCAATGTAAGGGTGGGACTTCTCCGGATTCAGCACCACACAGGCCGCCTTCTGTTGCGCAGTCAGGGCATGTAAATCGTGCTCAAACCACGCCCCCTGAGCATCTGTCTGCAAAATCAACCGGCCACGACAGGAAAGGCAGAAACAATGCCGGATATTTCTGCTGAGCGCAGAGTTGGCACTGATAATGTGCTCACCCGGCGTGATCCCCAGCCCCATTTTTATGCCGTTCATCCTGCTACCACCTCCTCACTGAAGCGCCCGCTCTGGCAATGTGTGCAGTACCGCTCCCCATAATAATCGTGGTGACATTGTCTGCAGTGCCAGCAGGCTTTACGCACCACGGGTAAGGTATCCGGTACCCATTGCTGCAGACGGTTAATCAACCGTATTTCTCTGCGTTCCGGCCTGACATAAGGACATTGCTGCGCGTGCTCCGTCAGCCCTTCGTCAGCGTGTTCAAACCAGGGACGTTCAGTGTCGTATTGCGGGTGGTATCTGAGTGCACTGCCGCAAAGGTGGCAGGTGTAGCGGTCGTAAGGCGCAGTCTGTGCGGTACGGGCCCCCGTCAGACGTCCGTTGCCATCAAGAGCGAGAAAGGATTTTGCGTACATAGTATATGTTCCTTAGCGCCAGACGACACGCAGGCAACAGCCGTCCCGGTACGGGCAGCGTGATCAGGTGTGAATGGCGGTTTCAGTTCGGTCTCAGAAGGGAAAATCAGTGTGGTGGCCGTGAGCGCGTCATCACACTAAAGTCAGATAACTCGTCTGTCTGGCTCAGCCACGACTGCAGCCAAAGTTGCGCTCACCGGTGCCGCGAGCTTTGGTATGCTCCTTCGCCAGATAGCCAGCACGTTCCAGCACCTGCTGAAAGCCAGTGTCATCATCGCGTTCCAGCCACAC
>OBUO01000306.1_pt1 | contig 14080 bp, 10 predicted proteins | sample 1475861 | NCBI WGS metagenome assembly OBUO01 (sample SAMEA2579936, study PRJEB22360) | human gut metagenome | biome: human gut; feature: human-associated habitat; material: faeces | place: Denmark | collected 2008/2010
CCCTCTTTTTCTGGCAGCGTGCAGCCGAGCGCGGAAACGCCGGTGCGCATAACATCCATCGGGTGTGACGCCGCCGGTAAGGCTTCCAGCACGGTACGCACGTTAGCCGGTAAACCACGCAGGGCTTTCAGTTTCGTTTTGTAGGCGGCGAGTTCGTCACGGGTTGGCAGTTTGCCGTGGATCAGCAGATGCGCCACTTCTTCAAATTCACAATGTTCCGCCAGATCAAGAATATCGTAGCCACGGTAATGCAGGTCGTTGCCGCTTTTACCCACGGTGCAGAGCGCCGTATTGCCCGCCGGAACGCCGGAAAGTGCCACCGATTTTTTCGGTTTAATGACATGGGTACTGTTTTGCAGGATCGTTGTGTCGCTCATATTGTCCTCGTCATTGTTATCATTTGTAGGGTCGAGATTGTTGTCGGATGCGACGCTATGCGTCTTATCCGACCTACAGTTCAGTTCACCTCGTAGGCCTGATAAGTCGCGTCAGCGGCGCATCAGGCATCGGTTGTCGAATACAACCAACGGGCGTTTTTATTTCACCTGACCACGGGCAAACAGGTCGTCGAGCTTCTCTTCGTACTGGTAGTAGTTGATGCTTTCGTACAGCTCGTTGCGGGTCTGCATGGTGTCGATGACGCTTTTCTGTGTGCCTTCCTGACGCAGGATGTTGTAGACATGTTCAGCGGCGCGGTTCATGGCGCGAAACGCTGAAAGCGGGTAGAGCGCCATTGCGACATGGGCGCTGCGTAATTCGTCGGTGGTAAACAGCGGTGTTGCGCCAAATTCGGTAATGTTGGCGAGGATCGGCACCTGCACCGCATCGGCAAACTGGCGATACATGGCGAGTTCGGTAATCGCCTCTGGGAACAGCATTTCGGCACCCGCTTCAACATAGGCCTGCGCACGCTCGATCGCCGCATCCAGCCCCTCGACCGCCAGCGCATCGGTGCGCGCCATGATCACAAAATCAGGATCGGTTTTCGCATCCACCGCCGCGCGGATCCGATCCACCATCTCTTCTTTCGAGACGATCGCTTTATTCGGACGATGACCGCAGCGTTTCGCACCAACCTGATCTTCAATATGCAATCCTGCCGCACCGGCTTTAATCATCGATTTCACGGTGCGCGCCAAGTTAAAAGCAGAAGAACCAAAACCGATATCCGCATCCACCAGCAGCGGCAGCGAACAAACGTCGGTGATACGGCGAATATCTGTCAGCACGTCATCAAGAGTAGAAATACCGAGATCGGGCAGCCCCAGCGACCCTGCCGCCACGCCACCGCCGGAGAGATAAATTGCCTGATATCCGGCACGCTGCGCCAACAGCGCATGGTTGGCGTTAATGGTGCCAACAATCTGCAATGGATTTTCTTTAGTCAGTGCAGCGCGAAACGCTTTACCTGGAGAGTGTAGAGACATAGCCCATCCTTTGTTATCAACTTGTTATTTGCGTTGATAAACACAAAGCAAGGGGTGTGCCACAATTGACTGAATAAAATTAAATGTTTAATTTCAATTTGTTATAAATAAAGTCATGAAGTAATCCGCAAATATGCGTTTCAGTTAACGTTTCAGGCAATGTTTCACCGCGTTTCATTGCAACAATTATGAAACAAGACTAAACCCAATATTCGGTTTCTTAACTTTGCGGTGCGCTATGGCACATCCACCACGGCTGAATGACGACAAACCGGTTATCTGGACGGTATCTGTAACGCGGCTGTTCGAGCTGTTTCGCGATATCAGCCTCGAGTTTGATCATCTGGCGAACATTACCCCTATCCAGCTTGGCTTTGAAAAAGCGGTGACCTACATCCGCAAGAAACTGGCAAGCGAACGCTGCGACGCCATCATCGCTGCTGGCTCTAACGGCGCATATCTTAAAAGCCGCCTGTCAGTGCCAGTTATTTTGATTAAACCGAGCGGCTACGATGTGTTACAGGCACTGGCAAAAGCCGGAAAACTCACCTCTTCTATCGGCGTTGTCACTTATCAGGAAACTATTCCGGCGCTGGTGGCGTTTCAAAAAACCTTTAATTTGCGCCTCGACCAACGTAGCTACATTACCGAAGAAGACGCGCGCGGGCAGATTAACGAGCTGAAAGCTAACGGCACCGAAGCGGTGGTCGGCGCGGGGCTGATTACCGATCTGGCAGAAGAAGCCGGAATGACCGGAATTTTTATTTATTCCGCCGCCACCGTACGCCAGGCGTTCAGCGATGCGCTGGATATGACGCGCATGTCGTTACGCCATAACACTCACGATGCCACCCGCAACGCCCTGCGTACTCGTTACGTGCTGGGCGATATGCTCGGTCAATCACCACAGATGGAACAGGTGCGGCAGACTATTTTGCTGTATGCCCGCTCCAGTGCGGCGGTGTTGATTGAAGGGGAAACGGGGACGGGCAAAGAGCTGGCGGCCCAGGCGATTCATCGGGAATATTTTGCCCGCCACGATGCGCGACAGGGCAAAAAGTCACATCCGTTTGTTGCCGTCAACTGCGGGGCGATTGCAGAATCGCTGCTGGAAGCAGAGCTGTTTGGCTATGAGGAAGGGGCGTTCACCGGCTCGCGACGCGGAGGTCGCGCCGGGCTGTTCGAAATTGCCCACGGCGGTACGCTGTTTCTGGATGAGATTGGCGAAATGCCGCTACCTTTGCAGACTCGCCTGTTACGGGTGCTGGAAGAAAAAGAGGTCACCCGCGTCGGCGGGCATCAGCCTGTTCCGGTAGATGTGCGGGTCATTAGCGCCACTCACTGCAATCTGGAAGAAGATATGCAGCAAGGGCAGTTTCGCCGTGACCTGTTTTATCGGCTGAGTATTTTACGCCTGCAACTGCCGCCGCTACGCGAGCGGGTGGCGGATATTCTGCCGCTGGCGGAAAGCTTTTTGAAAATGTCTCTGGCGGCACTCTCTGTCCCTTTTTCTGCCGCATTACGTCAGGGATTAGAGACCTGTCAGATTGTATTATTGCTCTACGACTGGCCGGGCAATATTCGTGAACTGCGCAATATGATGGAACGACTGGCGCTATTTTTAAGTGTGGAATCGACGCCGGATTTAACGCCGCAATTTTTGCAGCTGCTACTGCCGGAACTGGCGCGCGAGTCAGCGAAGACTCCCGTTCCAGGCTTGCTGACAGCACAACAGGCACTGGAGAAATTTAATGGCGATAAGACAGCAGCGGCGAATTATTTAGGTATCAGCCGGACGACGTTCTGGCGGCGGCTGAAAAGCTGAACTGCCGAATGCAGCGCGAACGCTTTATCCGGCATAAATTTCAATAGATGATGATCACCGATAAACTTACGCATCGGGGATGTTTACATAGGATTCAGAATTACTTCTTCTTATAAATATTTGCCGTGCCGTGGATCTTATTGTCAGTTTGACCGGAGGTCAGTACCAACACATCAGCCCCTTTTTCATCGGCTTTTTTGATCAAATCTTCTTTCGCATCTGCGGTCGACATTTCATTACTGGTTGAAATATCACCTATTTTTTCATATTGCGATGCAACCTTTTCAAATTCCGCTTTGGTCATTAATTCTGCGGCATAGACATTGGTAACGGCAAACGCTAACGCACCGACTAACATTTTAGAGATTATTTTCATATTACGGCTCCAGAGTTGTTATCACACTATCACCCACCCACATTATTGGGTTGATTAATAATTAGTTCAGTCAGGGCATAAACGCCAGTAACCGGAAATAAGACACTTTGTGATCTCTCTCGCACCCGATTATTTTTGGTAGAAATATGATGAAGTTACTTCACTTATTTATGGATGAAATCACTATGGATCCTTTGCACGCCGTTTACCTGACCGTAGGATTGTTCGTGATTACTTTTTTTAATCCGGGAGCCAATCTCTTTGTGGTAGTACAAACCAGCCTGGCTTCCGGTCGACGCGCAGGGGTGTTGACCGGGCTGGGCGTGGCGCTGGGCGATGCATTTTATTCCGGGTTGGGTTTGTTTGGTCTTGCAACGCTAATTACGCAGTGTGAGGAGATTTTTTCGCTTATCAGAATCGTCGGCGGCGCTTATCTCTTATGGTTTGCATGGTGTAGCATGCACCGCCTGTCAACACCGCAAATGAGCACACTACAACAACCGATTAGCGCCCCCTGGTATGTCTTTTTCCGCCGTGGATTAATTACCGATCTCTCTAACCCGCAAACCGTTTTATTTTTTATCAGTATTTTCTCAGTAACATTACATGCCGAAACACCAACATGGGCACGATTAATGGCCTGGGCGGGGATTGTGCTCGCATCAATTATCTGGCGAGTCTTTCTTAGTCAGGCGTTTTCTTTGCCCGCAGTGCGTCGTGCTTATGGGCGTATGCAACGCGTTGCCAGTCGGGTTATTGGTGCAATTATTGGTGTATTCGCGCTACGCCTGATTTACGAAGGGGTGACGCAGCGGTGAGCAGATAATTTACTCTCTACGTAATCAACCTGATTTGCCGGATCCCGACCATCGGCGACGATAGCCCCCGTAATGCGTGGTCCTTATTTCCGATAAGTTTACTTGAGTCTTTAGCTTCCCATTTCAGCCCACTCTCCCCTGTGTGGGCTTTTTTCATTGCTCTGACCCGTCCTGAATAGCCAAACAATGGCAATGTTCCACTTTGCAGGGATGATAATAAGGGGATCTGATTCAGAAGAGTTTTGAAAAGTTGGACCGCCATCGAGGCCTCGAACCCCGTACCATACAACAATCCTGGTTGTCGTCTGCTCTTCCTGATGAGCTAATGGCGGTTTTTGATATGAGCCTTACAGCATATTTTCTGTCAGGCTTGAGTGCGATGCGTAAGATACAGAAAAGACCCCACACAAACATGATGGAATTATGATTTTTTTCATATGAATGTCAACCCACACATTCACAAAACATCTGCATGAGATCATTTTTTATACACCGCATAGCTGCGAAACCACTGCTGATGCTTTTTTAAGCGAAGTGTCGCCGATCACAACAAAATATCGGCGAAAAAAGAGATGGAATGCCAGTTGGCATACAGATATACAGATGAAATGATTACCTGCTTTGCGATTCACTCTCTGGTGGAATAACAACTCGCAGGTGGAACCCTTTCTGAACTAAAGAGTGTAGCGGATTTTAACGTGCTTATTTACAGGATAATATCTGCCACCTAATTCCTGCACTCTATTCGATATCCATTGATTTAATCGCGCATCATCTCTGTATGTTTTTACATCCAGAACAGAGAGCAATAACATCACCAGCGATTCAGGAAAAACAGGGTAGATATTTTTTAAGTGTAATAATAATCCATGCGCAAGCGCCTGCTTAATGGGTGCATCGGTCTCCGGAATAGACGACATTTCGCGAAGCCATTTTTCCACATGCATACACTCTTTCCCTTTAGGGAAAAGTCTCAGCAAAGGCATATGGTGTTCAAGAAGAATACATTTGCAATCTGTTCGCACTGAATCGATAAACTGCACTAATTTCTTAAGCCCGGTAAAGCGTCCAGCCTGCACATTTGCTTTAATATCAAGAAACGCATCATCCTGGTCATATACCCAAACTGTCCCTTTTTGATTTTCAAGTATGCGAAAAACAAACTTAACCGGGTGATCAGGGTAATCCATCCAGTCATAAAATCCAGGGAAATCATTAAACTGCACATTTATGGTGAGTGCGTTATCGTCTGACCACTCACAGTCTCGTACGGCAGCCATGAGATGAATGAGTTTGTCGTCATCGACTAAATCATCACGACAATCATAAGGATAATCATAATATTGTTTAATCAAAACCTTGAATATATCGACACAGGAAACCAGGGAGCTTTTGATATCCTCTGGTAACTGATTGTTTTTTACTGTATTAAGTATGCTTTGTTGCGTATATGGCATCAAATTATTGTGCGGAGCTTTTAATGATATCATCGCGATCTCTCTTAAATAAAAATAAACGTCGCAGATAATAAAGCTCTGATTAAACCAGGCACTATCAGAAATCGCTCATAACTAACGTGTGAAGTATTGTGTCCTGGAGGGAGTTAATTTAACAATTTGAATTTACGTTATAGGTTTTACTGCTACTTTGATATTATTTCGCTCTCCTTAACTAAAAAGTTAAGTGGAGAGCGAAGTTAATATGTTAAACCACAGGATATTTATTAATTTTTTCAGTCTGTTAGTGTGCGATTATCGATAACAAAACGATATTTCACATCACCACGCAGCATTCGCTCATAGGCTTCATTAATTTGATCGGCCCGAATCATCTCTATATCAGCCACGATGCCATGTTCGGCGCAAAAATCGAGCATCTCCTGTGTTTCTGGAATGCCGCCAATCATAGAACCGGCTATCGCACGGCGTTTCATGATCAGGTTGAAAACTTCCGGTGATTTATGCGGTGTCGCAGGCGCACCAACCAGCGTCATGGTGCCATCACGCTTCAGCAAGGTGGTAAAATCGTCGAGATTATGTGGCGCAGCTACTGTATTCAAAATGAAATCGAAACTCTTGAGATGAGCCGCCATCTCATCGGCATTGCGTGAGTTAACAACTTCATCGGCCCCCAAGGCTTTTGCCGCTTCGCGTTTTGCCTCAGAAGTGGTAAATGCCACCACATGCGCCCCCATCGCGTGGGCCAGCTTAATCCCCATATGTCCCAGACCGCCGATGCCGACCACGCCCACTTTTTTACCCGGCCCGGCCTGCCAGTGACGTAGCGGCGAGTATGTGGTGATCCCTGCACACAACAAAGGAGCCACCGCCGCCAGCTGCTCTTGCGGGTGACGAATACGCAGAACATATCGCTCATGAACGACGATCTGTTGTGAGTAGCCGCCCAGAGTATGGCCCGGTTCGTCCGGCGTCGGCGAGTTATAGGTGCCGGTCATGTGATCACAGTAGTTTTCCAGCCCGTCTTCACACTCTTCGCAATGTTTACAACTGTCGACAATGCAGCCGACACCAACCAGATCGCCCGGCGCATGTTTTTCTACCTGATCACCAACGGCTACCACGCGCCCTACAATTTCATGGCCCGGCACGCAGGGATAAACCGTCCCCGCCCACTCCGAACGGACCTGGTGGAGATCGGAATGGCAGACGCCACAGTAAGCGATTTCAATTTTGACATCATGCGGTCCCGGTTCACGCCGGGTGATATCCATCGGTTCAAGTGGTTGTTTAGCGGAATATGCACCAACAGCTTTGATCTTCATTGTGTTTACTCCTGATTAGCTATGTGTATTTGGCGATGCCTGATATGTCATCGCGGCAAAACGCGTCCATTGAATATAGCCAATATTTAAACCACCCGATCCAGCCCCAACATGCCGCGAGCCTGAATGAAACAGAGCAGCAACGTTCCCCATAAGGCCATCGTCAGGTAGGGGCTTATACCGAGAATATTGAAGCCGCTTTCAATAATTTGCAGAAGAAACAGCGCCAGCACCATACCAATTATCCGCCCGCTGCCGCCGTCCGGATTAACCCCGCCGAGTACTGCCGCGAGGATTGACACCAGCAAGTACGATTCGCCATAAGAGGCCTTAGCCGAGTTGAGTTTCGACATCATCAAAAATGCCGCTACCGCACAAAGCAAGGCGGAAATGACATACACCCATATCAGCACCCGACGAGTGTTAATACCGGAGTAAAGTGTTGCTCGTTCGTTAGAACCAATCAGATAAATGGATTTACCGAGCGGCGTTTTCTCCAGCAATATCCACAGCCCCAGTGCCACTGCGGCAAACAACCACATCGGTAGCGGAATACCGAACCACTGTGCATGATTCAACCACAGCACCCATGAGGGATAATTGGCAATGGCGCTACCGCCTGTCACCAGAATATTTATCCCTTTGAGCAACGTCATCATCCCAAGCGTTGCAAGAATTGGCGACACTCGAATACCAGCAATCAATACGCCGTTACATAAACCGATTATCACCGCCGCGCCAGCGCCCGCCAGTAACGTAGCGACAACCGTAGCAATACCCGGTGGATACTGAGTCGCCACCCACGCCATCACCAGTGAACAGGCGTTAGCAGTGGCAATAATTGACAAGTTAATGCCACCGCAAAGCATGGTCACCGCCATAGCCAACGCCAGAATGCCCAGCACGGGCATTTGCGAAGCGACGGACTGGAAATTACTTATCGACCAGAAAATCTCCGGCCTAGTAATGCTAAACGCGGCAACAGTTAGCACCAGCAGGCCGATCAAGTAAAACTCAACGTTATTACGCCACGATTTTTTCATAGCAGACTCCGATTCTGATGCTGACTCCACGCCGTGGCACTAATGCTGGCAACGATGATGATGCCGGTGATCAATGTTTGCCAGTAAGACGAGACTCCCAATAAATTTAGCCCGTTTTGCATCACTGCCAACAACACCACGCCGAGCAAAGTACCGGTTAACGTGCCGCGCCCGCCGAGCAAACTAGTGCCACCAAGCACCACCGCAGCCAGTACTGTCAGCTCATAACCCAGAAGAGAATCGGGGGCGACAGTCATCACCGTCCACGACTGCACTACACCCGCAGCACCAGACATCAATCCCATATAGCCGTAGACGAAAAGTTGCAGTTTCAGCACGCTAAAGCCGATGCGACTGGCGGATTCACGGTTCCCGCCAAGGGCATAAATTTTGCGCCCTACACTGGTGAAATTCATGATAAACGCTGTCAGCAGCACCACCGTAATCATGGCGATCAGCGGCAGACCAAGGCCATAGTCATAGCCGTCAGCATCGGTGTACTTGAACAACATTACCCCCTGCTCAAACCACGGCGGAAAGTCGTACAGCCACACACCTTTACTCAACCATAACAGCAGGCCATAAAAAATATTCAGCGTCGAAATGGTGATGATGATAGAAGGCACCCGTAGGCGATTAACCAGTAAGGCGTTAATTAAGCCAAGTAAAATGCCGATGCCGCCCGCCAGTGCAAACGCGACAGCAAAGTTACCACCAATTTTTTGTAGCAACAGCACCATGCCGTATTGCGCAATGATGGTCATTGCCGGAAACGAAATATCAATTCCACCGGAAATCAACACCACAAACAAACCACAGGCGAGAATAGTCAACATGGCATAGTTATTGGCGAGATCGTACAAATTACCGAATGTCAGAAACTCGTCGCTGCGCCAGGCAAGGCCAACAAACAGCACCATAATCAGTAATGCCAGCCAGAATTCATGACGTTTTTTCAGTTCAGCCATTTACCACCTCCGCAATCCTGGCCTGAGAACTGCTGTCAGGCAGGAAGCTATGGGTGATCTGACCTTTTTGCATTACCAAAATCCGGTGGCTTTGATACCACGCTTCTTCAATTTCATCGCAGATCATCAATACCGCAATGCCATGAGCCGCCAGATCGCTGATAATGCCGTATATTCCTGCTTTGTTGGCGATATCAACACCGACAGTCGGGCTATCGAGAATCAACAGTCGTGGCCCAATCGCCAGCCATTTGGCGATCGATACTCGCTGCGCGTTACCCCCGGAAAGCGTATTCACTGGGAGATGTGGGTCAGAGACTTTGATGGTCAATGCCTTGATTAGCCTGTCCACCAGGTCACGCACTTTAGCTTCACTCAGAAAGCCGAAGCGATCTTTTACCTTGTGAAAAACAGTGCTAATGATGTTGTCTTCAATAGATTGCGCCATCACCAAACCGCGCGACATGCGATCTTCCGAAACATAACCAATACCGTGGCGGATGGCGTCCTGGTTACTATGCAGTGTAACCGGCTGACCGTTGATGAGGATCTCACCAGCATCCGGTCGGGTCATACCAAACAGACTCAGACATAATTCCGTGCGCCCCGCACCAAGCAGGCCAACAATCGACACCACTTCGCCCGCTTCCACCCGCAAGTTAATATTTTGATATTCCCCATGACGACTTAAATTACGCACCTCCAGCACTGGGGTGCTGGATTTTCCCTGCCACAACTCTCGTACCTGATATTCAAACTCCTGGCCGGTCATAAGGAAACCGAGTTGTTTTGTGGTCATCTCTGCAGCCGGAAAGGTCCCGACCAGCTCACCATCTTTCAACACTGAAATACGGTCGGAAACTTCCATCACCTCTTCCAGACGATGACTGACGAAGACCACGCAGATCCCGCGTTCCCGCAATTGATGCACCACCTGTAATAACCCTTGCACTTCCTGATGGGTCAGCGAAGCGGTTGGTTCATCCATCACGATCAACCGTGCGTCCTGCGCCAGTGCACGGCAAATTGCCACCAGCTGACAGCGGGCAATTGAAAGCTCAGAAACGAGCGTATCCAATGGCAATGTGACGTTAATACTGATCATTGCCGCCTGCGCCACCTCACGCAGACGACGGCGGTTAACAAACAGACCGTGGTGATAGTGATTCACGGCGATATTCTCCCAGACACTCAGGTTAGGAAATAAAGAGAGGTCCTGATAAATCACCTGAATCCCCTGCGCCACCGAAGCGGCGGGTGTCAGCTTTGACCAGTTTTTCCCACCAAGCGTAATTTCCGCCCCCTCATCCGGGCGATAAACACCGGACATAATTTTAATCAACGTCGATTTACCACAGCCGTTTTGCCCGGCAAGGCAGTGCACCTCACCCGACATAAAGTCGAGAGAAACATCGCGCAGCGCTCGCGTGGCATGAAACGTTTTGTTGATATGACGAAGGGAAAGGAAGGTTTCCATAGCATCCCCTGGCAATAAGAATCGGGGCTTTCGCCCCGAAGAAATGGATTAATAAAGTGAGTCGATATTGTCTTTGTTGACCAGTAATACCTTATGGAAACGGATAATTCGCTTATCCATATCTACGTCGGCCTTACCGAGATTCTCCATTTCTAATCCAGGTTTGATCTCTTCACCCTTCAGCAACGTGCTGGCGACGGCTGCGAGTGCGTAACCTGCAGAGGCCGGATCGTAAGTAATCCCTTCGGTGATATCACCACTTTTAATCAGTGATGCCGCCTGTGAAGGGATCATCATGCCATAGACTGCGACTTTATTTTTCGCCCGTTTCTCTTTCACTGCACGTCCCGCGCCAATCGGACCGTTTGAACCAAAGGAGACAACCGCTTTCAAGTCAGGATAGGTTTTCATCAGGTCCAGTGTGGTACGACGTGAGTCATCCACACTCTCGGCAACCGGCATGCGGCGGGTAACTTCATGCATATCCGGGTAATGCTCTTTCTGGTATTTCACCAGCAAGTCAGCCCATAAGTTATGCTGCGGCACGGTCAAACTACCCACGTAAATCACATAGCCGCCCTTGCCACCCATGCGTTTCGCCATATGTTCAACATATTCAGCGGCAAATTTTTCGTTATCAATGATTTCGATATCCCAGTTAGCACTTGGCTGACCGGGGGATTCGTTGGTCAGAACCACAATTCCGGCATCTCGCGCTTTTTTGAATACCGGTTCCAGCACGTTGGCATCGTTTGGCACAATTGTAATTGCATTAACCTTACGGGCGATTAAATCCTCAATAATTTTAACCTGTTGCGGAGCATCAGTACTTGAAGGTCCCACCTGTGAGGCATTAACACCAAAGGCTTTACCCGCCTCGACCACACCTTCGCCCATGCGATTAAACCACGGCATACCATCGACTTTAGAGATATTCACCACGACTTTTTCCGCTGCCTGGAGCGGCGCAGAAATTAGCGCAGCGCCTAATAACAGCGAAGACACCATATTGATAACAAAACGTTTATTCATCATTTCAGCCTCATTGCAGGGTAGTCAGGAAGTGTTCGCCCAAATTAGCGCGCTGGAGAGAATAAGAATTTTCGAATATTTTTATGCAGAATAAACAGCCCTATTTCAGGCAGCTATTAAAAATTTGGTTATAAATATGGACAAAACGGGCAGCAATAATAAGTGTGACAATCATCACGTAAAAAATAGCAAAATAAACAAAATTAGCGATACTTTATGTTTGAGAGCTTATTTCGCGTAGAAAAATAGTTATCTACACAACGTCAATAAGGGCATATTCTTCAAAGATAACGTCCATTTCTGGTGAATAGCATCCTTCTGCCTGGAAAAAACGACGGTGTTCATTACGCCAATATTCAAGACTGAGGTCACCTTCACCTTCCTTACGGGCAAGCTCTGCGGTGACATCAGAAAAGCGCAGTAAATGCAGGCCAATCACTCTGATAACACAGACAGGCTCACCACGGCTATTTTCTACAATCTTATACTCACCAATCAGCGGAAATGCGTTGTCTTCAATACATCCCGCCAGCGAACCACAGGAAGCAGTTTTAACACCAGTCGCAATCATCGTTGCGAGGTGATCGGCCAACGCTGCTGAATCGCCAAAAGTACAAAAGGAAGCATGGGGATATTTTTGTGAGATTTTTTCTTTTATGGTCATGAGAATATTTTCGCGATTACGGAAAAAAATCACATCTTAATTACTGTTGATAACCATCAGCAAGAGGATCATTGGTTTTCCTATGTTTAATCTTTTTTATCCGAAGCAGGTCACATTTATGGCTTGATAAATACCTTTGTTAAAACTCACTTTTGTGTATTTCTCTCAAATAATCCCCTGGAAATTATGCCGGGAGATTATAAAGTTCAGGATCATTCATTAACAAACCATTCCCGCCCCACTCCCTGGGGCTTAAATCTCTTACTGTTCACCGTTGCAGACGTTTCAAATGCGCATCAACCTGCCACACTCCCCCACACCAGTTGCCCTTTATGGAACGTTGCGGTTCTCGGCGAGATACGCGCCACCGCCTCGGCGGAACAGGAGGCGTCCACCAGCACAAAACTGGCGTCATCCTGCGCTTTTGGCCACACGCGCTCGCCTTTTTCATTTAGCGGCAATACATCACCGGTGGCTAAAAACAGCGAGCGGGATAAATTCTGTTCGTTAGGGCGAATATAGAGCTGCGCGTACAGATTGGCTTTTTCCAGCATGTCGCCCAGGCCGTAAGGCGACCAGTGGTCGATAACGCTGTCGGTGCCGGTCATCACTTTTACGCCTTTGTCGTGCAACTGTTTGAGCGGCATATGCAGCGTGCCAATCGGCACCGTCGAGGCGATAGAAATTTGCTGCGCCGCCATCCGGTGCGCCAGTTCATCTACCTGTTGCTCATTGAGCGTTGCCAGCGCAAAGGCGTGGCTGATGGTCAGCTTGCCCTTCAGTTGCGGCGTTTTCTCCACCGTTTCAACCATATAATTGATGGCTGCCACGCCTGCCGGCGTGGTTTCGTGCAGGTGAATATCAACGCCTTTGTCGTAGTCCAGCGCAATCTGGAACATGGTGTCGAGGGATTTTTCCATCGCGCCATCAACACTGGTCGGGTCCAGCCCGCCGACGTAATGCGCCCCCGCCTGCATCGCTTCGCGCATTAAGGGTTCCGATTTCGACAGCAGCAAACCGTGCTGCGGGAAGGCGACAATTTCACACTCGAATCCCGCCTGACGTCGCGCCAGCACCGCCTGCAAATTTTGCAGATTTTTCAGGCCGGAAACCGGTTCGATATTGCAGTGGCTGCGGGCAATGGTGGTGCCTTTCGACTGCAATAAATCGATCAGTTTTTCCGCCCGTTCCTGCGTGTACGGTTGCAGTTCCGGCAGCATTTTCTGCTCGAGTTTGATCATGTCCTGGATAGTGATGCCTGCCGGACGATTGAGCGAGCGCCACGGCCCGCCGTAGAAGGTTTTGTCGAGATGAATATGCATGTCGCGGGTGGTGGGCAGCATCAGCTTACCGCCAGCGTCATAGTGCGGCAGCGTGGCGTCCGGATACTGCTTGTTCTCGCGCAGGGCAACAATTTTACCGTCCTGAATCTCCACGGTCTGGCGCGCCGTGCGGGTCTGTACCGCCACGCCATTTTCGTAGTCAAAACCGGTTTCCAGCAGCACGTTATCGAGATAGTAATGCGGGTCAGTGATTTTCATGGTGTTGTTCGCTTCGCAGTTTAGGGTGCCAGCTACCCCCGCATGGGCGAGCGGCACTGAGGTACCAAACAGCGCGGCGGCGGTGACCATCTTACCGCTCTGGCTCAGAAATTCACGGCGGCTATTG
>OBUO01000309.1_pt1 | contig 14006 bp, 12 predicted proteins | sample 1475861 | NCBI WGS metagenome assembly OBUO01 (sample SAMEA2579936, study PRJEB22360) | human gut metagenome | biome: human gut; feature: human-associated habitat; material: faeces | place: Denmark | collected 2008/2010
AGAACACGCCTGATTACTTTGCTCCATTCCGTGCTGGCTGCGCTTGCGGCCAGCATACCTCACTTCTCGTGATCAAGATCACATTCTCGCTTTCCCCTGCGACACGGGTGTCGAATCCATTTTTTGCTGAACGTTAATGACCATCATTTTTGTACCGTTCAGAATCCAGTCAATACATAACTTATTGAATATATTGAGTTAATCAGAATGGCATCCTTTATGCAATATGAAATGCAATGTTTCATATCATTTTCAAGGAGCCGACATGAACCGCTTTGTGGTGGCCGAACCACTGTGGTGTACAGGATGTAATACCTGTCTCGCTGCCTGTTCGGACATGCATAAAACGCAAGGTTTACAGCAACACCCGCGCCTGGCCCTGGCGAAGACGTCAACAATCACTGCCCCTGTCGTGTGTCATCACTGTGAGGAAGCCCCTTGCCTGCAGGTCTGCCCGGTCAATGCCATCTCTCAGAGGGATGATGCGATCCAACTCAACGAAAGCCTCTGTATTGGCTGCAAGCTTTGCGCCGTGGTCTGCCCATTTGGCGCAATCAGCGCTTCAGGAAGCCGTCCGGTGAATGCCCATGCGCAATATGTTTTTCAGGCTGAAGGCTCACTCAAAGACGGCGAAGAAAACGTGCTGCCCCAACATGCGTTGCTGCGCTGGGAACCGGGTGTCCAGACCGTCGCGGTGAAATGCGACCTGTGTGATTTCTTGCCAGAAGGTCCGGCCTGCGTTCGCGCTTGCCCGAATCAGGCGTTACGGCTGATCACCGACGATAGCCTGCAACGTCAGATGAAAGAAAAACAGCGCCTTGCCGCAAGCTGGTTTGCCAATGGCGGGGAGGATCCCCTTTCCCTCACTCAGGAGCAACACTAATGGATGCCCTGCAATTATTAACCTGGTCGCTGATCCTCTATCTGTTTGCCAGTCTGGCTTCGCTGTTTTTACTCGGTCTGGACAGACTGGCTATTAAGCTTTCCGGCATCACATCGCTGGTGGGCGGCGTGATTGGCATCATCAGCGGAATTACGCAATTACATGCTGGTGTAACTTTAGTCGCCCATTTTGCCACCCCTTTTGACTTTGCCGATTTAACCCTGCGAATGGATAGCCTCTCGGCATTTATGGTGCTGGTTATCTCCTTGCTGGTGGTGGTTTGTTCGCTCTATTCATTGACTTATATGCGCGAATACGAGGGCAAAGGCGCGGCGGCGATGGGCTTCTTTATGAATCTTTTCATCGCATCGATGGTTGCCCTGCTGGTGATGGACAACGCTTTTTGGTTCATCGTGCTGTTTGAAATGATGTCGCTGTCTTCCTGGTTTCTGGTCATTGCCAGGCAGGATAAAACGTCGATCAACGCTGGCATGCTCTACTTTTTTATCGCACGCCGGATCGGTGCTGATTATGATCGCCTTCTTGCTGATGGGGCGCGAAAGCGGCAGCCTCGATTTTGCCAGTTTCCGCACGCTTTCACTTTCTCCGGGGCTGGCGTCGGCGGTGTTCCTGCTGGCCTTTTTCGGTTTTGGCGCGAAAGCCGGGATGATGCCGTTGCACAGCTGGTTGCCGCGCGCTCACCCTGCCGCACCATCGCACGCTTCGGCGTTGATGTCTGGCGTAATGGTCAAAATCGGTATTTTCGGCATCCTGAAAGTAGCGATGGACCTGCTGGCGCAAACGGGTTTGCCGCTGTGGTGGGGCATTCTGGTGATGGCGATCGGCGCAATCTCCGCGCTCCTGGGCGTGCTGTATGCGCTGGCGGAACAGGATATCAAACGGCTGCTGGCCTGGAGTACCGTCGAAAACGTCGGCATTATTTTGCTGGCAGTCGGTGTGGCGATGGTCGGTCTGTCACTGCACGACCCGCTGCTCACCGTGGTTGGACTGCTCGGCGCACTGTTTCATCTGCTCAACCATGCGCTGTTCAAAGGGCTGCTATTTCTCGGCGCGGGCGCGATTATTTCGCGTTTGCATACCCACGACATGGAAAAAATGGGGGCACTGGCGAAACGGATGCCGTGGACAGCCGCAGCATGCCTGATTGGTTGCCTCGCGATATCAGCCATTCCTCCGCTGAATGGTTTTATCAGCGAATGGTACACCTGGCAGTCGCTGTTCTCACTAAGTCGTGTGGAAGCCGTAGCGCTACAACTTGCGGGTCCTATTGCTATGGTAATGCTGGCAGTCACTGGTGGGCTGGCAGTAATGTGCTTCGTAAAAATGTACGGTATTACTTTCTGTGGTGCGCCGCGCAGTACACACGCTGAAGAGGCACAGGAAGTGCCAAATACGATGATCGTCGCCATGCTACTGCTCGCGGCACTCTGCGTATTAATTGCGCTTAGTGCCAGTTGGCTGGCACCGAAGATAATGCATATTGCCCATGCGTTTACCAATACCCCTCCCGTCACTGTCGCCAGCGGAATAGCACTTGTACCCGGCACGTTTCATACACAGGTCACCCCCTCATTACTGTTGCTGTTACTACTGGCGATGCCTTTGCTGCCTGGCCTTTACTGGCTGTGGTGTCGTTCGCGCCGCGCAGCGTTTCGTCGCACAGGAGATGCCTGGGCATGCGGCTACGGCTGGGAAAATGCGATGGCCCCGTCAGGCAATGGCGTGATGCAGCCGCTGCGTGTGGTCTTCTCTGCGTTATTTCGTCTACGACAACAGCTCGACCCTACGCTGAGGCTAAATAAAGGTTTTGCGCACGTCACCGCCAGGGCTCAGAGCACAGAACCCTTCTGGGATGAGCGGGTGATCCGCCCCATCGTGAGCGCCACCCAACGGCTGGCCAAAGAAATACAGCATCTGCAAAGCGGCGACTTTCGTCTCTATTGCCTGTATGTGGTCGCCGCACTGGTTGTGCTGCTAATCGCTATTGCCGTCTAAGGAAATCACCATGAGACAAACTCTTTGCGACGGATATCTGGTTATTTTTGCGTTAGCACAGGCCGTGATTCTGCTGATGCTAACCCCACTTTTTACGGGTATTTCCCGGCAGATACGCGCGCGTATGCACTCCCGCCGCGGGCCGGGGATCTGGCAGGATTATCGCGATATCCACAAAATGTTTAAACGCCAGGAAGTTGCGCCGACATCTTCAGGTCTGATGTTCCGCCTGATGCCGTGGGTATTAATCAGCAGCATGCTGGTGCTGGCGATGGCCTTACCACTGTTTATTACCGTTTCCCCTTTTGCGGGCGGCGGCGATCTGATCACCCTTATCTATCTTCTTGCCCTGTTTCGTTTTTTCTTTGCTCTTTCCGGGCTGGATACCGGAAGTCCGTTTGCGGGAGTCGGTGCCAGTCGCGAGTTGACGCTCGGCATTCTGGTCGAACCAATGCTTATTCTCTCACTGCTGGTATTGGCGCTGATAGCAGGTTCCACGCATATCGAGATGATCAGCAATACGCTGGCGATGGGCTGGAACTCGCCGCTAACCACCGTACTGGCGTTACTGGCCTGTGGTTTTGCCTGCTTCATTGAGATGGGAAAAATTCCCTTTGATGTTGCTGAAGCAGAACAGGAATTACAGGAAGGCCCGCTGACCGAATATTCCGGTGCCGGGCTGGCGCTAGCGAAATGGGGGCTGGGGCTGAAACAGGTCGTGATGGCATCACTGTTTGTAGCCCTGTTTCTGTCCTTTGGGCGCGCGCAAGAACTTTCTCTCGCCTGCCTGCTGACTTCACTTGTCGTTACGCTGCTCAAGGTTTTGCTGATTTTTGTACTGGCCTCAATCGCAGAAAACACGCTGGCACGCGGGCGTTTTTTACTCATTCACCATGTGACCTGGCTTGGCTTCAGCCTTGCTGCGCTTGCATGGGTCTTCTGGTTAACCGGTCTGTAAGGAGCACTGACGGAATATGGAAAATCTTGCTCTGACGACGTTATTGCTGCCTTTTATCGGCGCACTGGTCGTTTCGTTTTCGCCACAACGTCGGGCCGCCGAATAGGGGGTTTTGTTCGCCGCGCTGACCACGCTGTGCATGTTGTCACTGATCTCCGCGTTTTATCAGGCCGATAAAGTTGCCGTCACGTTGACATTGGTCAACGTGGGGGATGTGGCATTGTTTGGCCTGGTCATTGATCGCGTGAGTACGCTGATTCTGTTTGTGGTGGTGTTTCTCGGTTTGCTGGTCACGATCTACTCCACGGGTTATCTGACGGATAAAAATCGCGAACACCCGCATAACGGCACGAATCGTTATTACGCATTTTTGCTGTTGTTTATCGGCGCGATGGCGGGACTGGTACTCTCCTCGACGCTGCTCGGTCAGTTGTTGTTTTTTGAAATTACGGGCGGCTGCTCCTGGGCGTTGATCAGTTATTACCAGAGCGATAAAGCACAGCGTTCAGCACTAAAAGCGTTACTTATCACTCATATCGGCTCGTTGGGGTTGTATCTTGCCGCCGCCACGCTGTTTTTGCAGACCGGAACGTTTGTGCTTAGCGCGATGAGCGAGTTACATGGCGACGCACGTTATCTGGTTTATGACGGCATCCTGTTTGCCGCGTGGGGGAAATCGGCCCAGCTACCGATGCAAGCGTGGCTACCGGACGCAATGGAAGCGCCAACACCGATCAGTGCCTATCTCCACGCCGCATCGAAGGTGAAAGTGGGCGTTTACATTTTTGCCCGCGCCATTATCGACGGCGGCAATATCCCGCATGTGATTGGCGGCGTTGGCATGGTCATGGCGCTGGTCACCATTCTTTATGGCTTTCTGATGTATTTGCCACAGCAGGATATGAAGCGGTTGCTGGCCTGGTCGACCATCACTCAACTTGGCTGGATGTTCTTCGGTTTGTCGCTCTCCATCTTCGGCTCGCGGCTGGCGCTGGAGGGCAGCATCGCCTACATCGTCAACCACGCGTTCGCTAAAAGCCTGTTTTTCCTTGTAGCAGGTGCGCTGAGTTACAGCTGCGGCACGCGCTTGTTGCCGCGTCTGCGTGGCGTATTGCACACCCTGCCGTTGCCAGGCGTGGGTTTCTGCGTGGCAGCGCTGGCGATTACCGGCGTGCCGCCGTTCAACGGCTTCTTCAGTAAATTCCCGCTGTTTGCTGCCGGTTTTGCGTTGTCAGTGGAGTACTGGATCCTGCTGCCCGCCATGATTCTGCTGATGATTGAATCGGTCGCCAGTTTCGCCTGGTTTATTCGCTGGTTTGGTCGCGTTGTGCCTGGCAAACCGAGCGAGGCCGTCGCCGATGCCGCACCGCTGCCAGGGTCAATGCGCCTGGTGTTGATTGTACTGATTGTGATGTCGCTGATTTCCAGCGTAATCGCCGCGACCTGGTTGCAGTAAGGAGATGATGAATGACCGGTTCTATGATCGTAAATAATCTGGCGGGACTGATGATGCTGACATCGCTGTTTGTGATTAGCGTCAAAAGCTATCGCCTGTCATGCGGATTTTACGCCTGCCAGTCGCTGGTGCTGGTGTCTATTTTCGCCACTCTCTCGTGCCTGTTCGCCGCAGAGCAACTGCTGATCTGGTCCGCCAGCGCCTTTATCACCAAAGTGCTGCTGGTACCGTTAATCATGACTTACGCTGCACGAAATATTCCCCAGAACATCCCGGAAAAAGCGTTATTCGGTCCGGCAATGATGGCACTGCTCGCGGCGTTAATTGTCCTGCTTTGCGCATTTGTCGTTCAGCCCGTGAAGCTACCGATGGCTACCGGGCTGAAACCGGCGCTGGCGGTAGCGTTAGGTCATTTTCTGCTTGGCCTGCTGTGCATTGTCAGCCAGCGCAATATCCTGCGGCAAATTTTTGGTTACTGCCTGATGGAAAACGGCTCCCATCTGGTGCTGGCGCTTCTTGCCTGGCGAGCACCGGAACTGGTGGAAATAGGTATCGCTACCGACGCCATCTTCGCCGTCATTGTGATGGTGTTACTGGCAAGAAAAATATGGCGTACCCACGGCACGCTGGACGTGAACAACTTGACCGCGCTGAAGGGATAATGAGATGAGTTATTCTGTGATGTTCGCTTTACTCCTGCTCACGCCGCTGCTTTTTTCGCTGCTCTGTTTTGCCTGCCGGAAACGGGGGCTCTCTGCGACTTGTACGGTGACTGTATTACATAGCTTAGGGATCACACTGCTGCTGATTCTGGCACTCTGGGTGGTCCAAACTGCCGCTGATGCAGGAGAAATATTCGCTGCGGGACTGTGGCTTCATATTGATGGTCTGGGCGGTTTGTTCCTCGCCATTCTTGGTGTGATTGGCTTTCTCACCGGTGTTTACTCGATTGGCTACATGCGTCATGAAGTGGCACACGGCGAGCTTTCCCCCGTTACGCTGTGCGATTACTACGGTTTCTTCCATCTGTTTTTGTTTACCATGCTGCTGGTTGTTACCAGCAATAACCTGATTGTGATGTGGGCGGCGATCGAAGCCACCACCTTAAGCTCGGCGTTTCTGGTAGGCATTTACGGTCAGCGTTCATCGCTGGAAGCAGCATGGAAGTACATCATTATTTGTACTGTTGGTGTCGCTTTTGGTCTGTTCGGTACCGTGCTGGTATACGCCAACGTCGCCAGCGTTATGCCGCAGGCAGAAATGGCGATATTCTGGAGCGAGGTTCTTAAGCAATCGTCCTTGCTTGACCCAACATTAATGCTGTTGGCCTTTGTGTTTGTGCTAATTGGCTTTGGCACCAAAACCGGGCTATTTCCCATGCACGCCTGGCTGCCGGATGCTCACAGTGAAGCACCGAGTCCGGTCAGCGCCCTGCTCTCCGCCGTATTGCTGAACTGCGCGCTGTTGGTGCTAATTCGCTATTACATCATTATCTGCCAGGCCATCGGCAGCGATTTCCCCAACCGGTTGTTGCTCATCTTCGGCATGTTGTCGGTTGCCGTGGCGGCATTTTTCATTCTGGTACAGCGGGACATTAAGCGTCTGCTGGCGTACTCCAGCGTGGAGAACATGGGACTGGTCGCGGTGGCGCTAGGCATTGGCGGGCCACTGGGAATTTTTGCCGCGCTGCTGCACACCTTAAACCACAGTCTGGCAAAAACGCTGCTGTTCTGCGGTTCCGGCAATGTACTGCTCAAGTACGGCACGCGCGATCTCAACGTCGTCTGTGGGATGCTCAAAATCATGCCATTTACCGCCGTGCTGTTTGGCGGCGGTGCGCTGGCGCTGGCAGGGATGCCGCCCTTCAACATTTTTCTTAGCGAATTTATGACCATTACCGCCGGACTGGCACGTAATCACCTGCTGATTATCGTCCTGCTGTTATTGCTGTTAACGCTGGTGCTGGCGGGCCTGGTACGGATGGCAGCGCGGGTGTTAATGGCGAAACCGCCGCAGGCCGTTAACCGGGGTGATCTCGGCTGGTTGACCACCTCGCCAATGGTGATTCTGCTGGTCATGATGCTGGCGATGGGAACGCATATTCCACAACCTGTCATCAGGATCCTGGCGGGCGCTTCCACTATAGTCCTCTCAGGGACGCACGACCTGCCTGCACAACGTAGCACCTGGCATGATTTTTTGCCTTCAGGCACCGCATCTGTTTCGGAGAAACACAGTGAACGTTAATTCATCGTCAAATCGTGGCGAAGCGATTCTCGCCGCCCTGAAAACGCAGTTCCCCGGCGCGGTGCTGGATGAAGAGCGACAAATGCCTGAACAGGTCACCATTACGGTGAAAATCAATCTGCTGCCTGACGTTGTACATTATCTTTATTATCAACATGATGGCTGGCTTCCAGTCCTGTTTGGCAACGACGAGCGGACACTTAACGGTCATTACGCGGTTTATTATGCCCTTTCAATGGAAGGGGCCGAAAAATGCTGGATCGTGGTGAAGGCACTGGTCGATGCCGACAGTCGGGAGTTTCCGTCAGTCACACCGCGCGTCCCTGCCGCGGTCTGGGGCGAGCGAGAAATTCGCGATATGTACGGGCTGATTCCGGTTGGCCTGCCGGATCAGCGTCGCCTGGTGTTGCCCGATGACTGGCCGGAAGATATGCATCCGCTGCGCAAAGATGCGATGGATTATCGACTGCGCCCTGAACCGACGACAGATTCCGAAACGTATGCGTTTATCAATGAGGGCAACAGCGATGCGCGGGTGATCCCTGTCGGCCCGCTGCATATCACCTCCGATGAACCGGGTCACTTCCGCTTGTTTGTGGATGGCGAGCAAATTGTCGATGCTGATTACCGCCTGTTTTATGTCCATCGCGGCATGGAGAAACTGGCAGAAACGCGGATGGGCTACAACGAAGTGACCTTCTTATCGGACCGCGTGTGTGGGATTTGCGGTTTTGCCCACAGTGTGGCCTATACCAACTCGGTTGAAAATGCACTGGGGATTGAGGTGCCGCAACGAGCACATACTATTCGCTCGATTCTGCTGGAAGTCGAACGGCTACACAGTCATTTGCTTAACCTTGGCCTCTCCTGCCATTTCGTTGGTTTTGATACCGGCTTTATGCAATTTTTCCGCGTGCGGGAAAAGTCGATGACGATGGCGGAATTGCTGATCGGGTCGCGTAAAACCTACGGTCTGAATCTGATTGGTGGTGTTCGCCGCGATATTCTCAAAGAGCAACGTCTGCAAACGCTGAAACTGGTGCGCGAGATGCGCGCCGACGTGTCGGAGCTGGTAGAGATGCTGCTTGCTACGCCGAATATGGAACAACGCACTCAGGGCATTGGCATTCTCGACCGACAAATCGCCCGTGATTTGCGCTTTGATCACCCCTACGCCGACTACGGCAATATTCCAAAAACACTGTTTACCTTTACCGGCGGCGATGTTTTCTCCCGCGTGATGGTCCGTGTCAAAGAGACGTTTGATTCGCTGGCAATGCTGGAATTTGCCCTCGACAACATGCCGGATACCCCACTGCTGACCGAAGGCTTTAGCTATAAACCTCACGCATTCGCGCTGGGCTTTGTTGAAGCGCCACGCGGTGAAGACGTGCACTGGAGCATGCTCGGTGATAACCAAAAATTGTTCCGCTGGCGCTGCCGTGCCGCCACCTACGCCAACTGGCCGGTGTTGCGTTACATGCTGCGCGGCAATACCGTTTCTGACGCACCGCTGATTATCGGTAGCCTTGATCCCTGCTACTCCTGTACCGACCGTGTGACGCTGGTAGATGTGCGCAAGCGCCAGTCAAAAACCGTGCCGTATAAAGAGATCGAACGCTACGGTATTGATCGTAACCGTTCGCCGCTGAAGTAAGGACAGAAGATGCTGAAGTTACTGAAAACTATTATGCGCGCCGGAACCGCGACGGTGAAATATCCCTTCGCGCCACTGGAGGTCAGCCCAGGCTTTCGCGGGAAACCGGACCTGATGCCCAGCCAATGTATTGCCTGCGGTGCCTGCGCCTGTGCTTGTCCGGCAAATGCGCTGACTATCCAGACCGACGACCAGCAAAATTCGCGCACCTGGCAGCTCTATCTGAGGCGTTGTATTTACTGCGGACGTTGTGAAGAAGTGTGCCCGACCAGAGCCATCCAGCTTACCAATAACTTTGAACTGACCGTCACCAATAAAGCCGATCTCTATACCCGCGCGACGTTCCATCTACAACGTTGCAGCCGTTGCGAACGCCCGTTTGCCCCGCAAAAAACCGTCGCACTGGCTGCTGAATTGTTGGCACAGCAACAAAATGCGCCACAAAACCGCGAAATGTTATGGGCGCAAGCGAGCGTCTGCCCGGAGTGCAAACAACGCGCGACGCTGCTCAACGACGATACAGATGTACCGCTGGTGGCTAAGGAGCAGCTATGAGTCCAGTGCTTACACAACATGTCAGCCAGCCCATCACGCTGGACGAGCAAACGCAAAAGATGAAGCAGCATTTGCTACAGGATATCCGTCGCTCGGCTTACGTTTATCGCGTCGATTGCGGCGGCTGCAACGCCTGTGAAATCGAAATTTTTGCCGCCATCACACCAGTATTCGACGCAAAACGTTTTGGCATTAAGGTTATTTCATCACCGCGTCACGCCGATATTTTGTTATTTACAGGCGCAGTCACCCGGGCGATGCGTATGCCTGCACTTCGGGCGTATGAGTCTGCCCCCGATCATAAAATCTGTGTTTCCTACGGCGCGTGCGGTGTCGGCGGCGGTATTTTCCACGATCTCTACAGCGTCTGGGGCGGCAGCGACACCATTGTCCCCATTGATGTTTGGATCCCCGGCTGCCCGCCAACACCGGCCGCCACCATTCACGGTTTCGCCGTGGCGCTCGGTTTGCTGCAACAGAAGATTCACGCTGTGGATTATCGCGATCCCACCGGGGTGACTATGCAACCGTTGTGGCCACAGATCCCGCCATCACAGCGTATCGCCATTGAGCGAGAAGCGCGGCGGCTGGCGGGCTATCGTCAGGGGCGAGAAATTTGCGATCGGCTCCTGCGCCATTTAAGCGACGATCCTACAGGAAATCGGGTTAACACCTGGTTGCGCGATGCCGACGATCCACGTCTCAATAGTATCGTTCAGCAACTCTTTCGCGTACTCCGGGGGTTACATGACTGAAGAGTGCGGGGAAATTGTTTTCTGGACGCTGCGAAAAAAGTTTGTCGCCAGTAGCGACGAGATGCCGGAACACAGCTCTCAGGTAATGTATTACTCGCTGGCTATCGGTCATCACGTTGGCGTGATTGATTGTCTGAATGTCGCCTTCCCCTGCCCACTGACGGAATACGAAGATTGGCTTGCCCAGGTCGAAGAGGAGCAAGCCCGACGTAAGATGCTGGGGGTGATGACTTTTGGTGAGATTGTTATTGACGCCAGCCACACCGCCCTGTTGACCCGGGCATTCGCGCCACTGGCGGATGACGCGACGTCTGTGTGGCAGGCGCGTAGCATTCAATTCATTCATCTGTTGGATGAAATTGTGCAGGAACCGGCCATCTATCTGATGGCCAGAAAAATTGCGTGAGAAGGATTTCTCATTAATAAGGACTGTTGATGGCTATGTCAGACGAGGCGATGTTTGCCCCGCCACAAGGAATAACAATTGAAGCGGTAAACGGAATGCTCGCGGAGCGGTTAGCACAGAAACACGGTAAGGCGTCTTTATTACGCGCCTTCATCCCGATGCCGCCGCCGTTCAGCCCGGTACAACTTATTGAACTGCATGTTCTCAAAAGCAACTTCTATTACCGCTACCATGATGATGGCAGCGATGTGACGGCAACAACAGAGTATCAGGGCGAGATGGTCGATTATTCGCGTCACGCCGTCCTTCTCGGCAGTAGTGGAATGGCGGAGCTACGCTTTATTCGCACCCACGGCAGCCGTTTTACTCCCCAGGATTGCACACTGTTTAACTGGCTGGCGCGGATAATCACCCCGGTTCTGCAATCATGGCTCAATGATGAAGAACAGCAGGTGGCGCTGCGTTTGCTGGAGAAAGATCGCGATCATCATCGGGTACTGGTTGATATTACTAATGCAGTGCTGTCACATCTTGATCTCGACGATCTGATCGCTGACGTCGCTCGTGAGATCCATCATTTTTTCGGTCTGGCTTCAGTCAGTATGGTACTGGGCGATCATCGAAAGAACGAGAAGTTTAGCCTGTGGTGCAGCGATCTTTCTGCCTCACATTGTGCGTGTCTGCCACGCAATATGCCTGGCGACAGTGTATTGCTGACACAAACGCTACAAACCCGACAACCGACCTTGACGCACCGTGCAGACGATCTGTTTCTCTGGCAACGCGACCCGTTATTACTCTTACTTGCATCTAACGGCTGCGAATCTGCGCTCCTGATACCGCTTACCTTTGGCAACCATACACCGGGTGCATTGTTACTGGCGCATACCTCTTCCACTCTCTTTAGTGAGGAAAACTGCCAGCTACTACAACACATAGCCGATCGCATCGCTATTGCCGTTGGCAATGCCGATGCCTGGCGTAGCATGACCGATTTGCAGGAAAGTTTGCAGCAAGAAAACCACCAGCTTAGCGAGCAGCTCCTTTCGAATCTGGGCGTCGGTGACATTATCTATCAAAGCCAGGCAATGGAAGACCTGCTCCAGCAGGTAGATATTGTGGCGAAGAGCGACAGTACGGTGTTGATTTGCGGTGAAACCGGAACCGGCAAAGAGGTGATCGCCAGAGCGATCCATCAACTTAGCCCGCGACGCGACAAGCCGCTGGTCAAAATCAACTGCGCTGCCATCCCCGCCAGTCTTCTGGAAAGTGAGTTATTCGGTCATGACAAAGGGGCGTTTACTGGTGCGATTAATACACATCGTGGTCGTTTTGAAATTGCCGATGGCGGCACGTTGTTTCTCGATGAAATTGGCGATCTGCCGTTAGAACTTCAGCCTAAACTGCTGCGCGTATTGCAGGAACGGGAAATTGAGCGTCTCGGCGGGAGTAGAACGATCCCGGTAAATGTCAGAGTCATTGCCGCCACCAACCGTGATTTGTGGCAAATGGTTGAAGATCGCCAGTTTCGCAGCGATCTCTTTTATCGCCTGAATGTCTTCCCACTGGAACTGCCGCCACTGCGCGACCGTCCGGAAGATATCCCTCTTTTAGCAAAGCATTTCACGCAAAAAATGGCGCGCCATATGAATCGTTCAATTGACGCCATCCCGACCGAGGCGCTACGCCAGTTGATGTCGTGGGACTGGCCGGGCAACGTGCGCGAGCTGGAAAACGTGATTGAGCGAGCGGTACTGCTGACTCGCGGTAACAGTCTGAATTTACATCTTAATGTCCGACAAAGCCGTTTACTGCCGACGCTAAATGAAGATTCAGCGCTTCGCAGTTCAATGGCGCAGTTGCTGCACCCGACGACGCCAGAGAATGACGAAGAAGAACGTCAGCGCATTGTTCAGGTATTGCGAGAAACTAATGGCATTGTTGCCGGGCCCCGTGGCGCGGCGACACGATTAGGGATGAAGCGCACCACGCTGCTGTCACGAATGCAGCGTCTGGGAATCTCGGTTCGCGAGGTGTTGTAATCTGCTTTTGCAGGAGTATGCATGAGAAACAAACTCTCTTTCGACTTGCAGTTGAGCGCCAGAAAAGCGGCAATCGCTGAACGGATTGCTGCCCATAAAATTGCCCGCAGTAAAGTGTCGGTCTTTTTAATGGCGATGTCCGCTGGCGTGTTTATGGCGATCGGATTTACTTTTTACCTTTCAGTTATCGCCGATGCCCCGTCTTCACAGGCATTAACCCATCTGGTGGGCGGCCTTTGCTTTACACTTGGCTTTATTTTGCTGGCGGTTTGCGGCACCAACCTGTTCACCTCGTCGGTAATGACGGTAATGGCAAAAAGTCGGGGCGTTATTAGTTGGCGAACTTGGCTGATTAACGCACTTCTGGTGGCCTGCGGTAATCTGGCAGGTATTGCCTGTTTCAGTTTGTTAATCTGGTTTTCCGGGCTGGTGATGAGTGAAAACGCGATGTGGGGAGTCGCGGTTTTACACTGCGCCGAGGGCAAAATGCATCATACATTTACTGAATCTGTCAGCCTCGGCATTATGTGCAATCTGATGGTTTGCCTGGCGCTGTGGATGAGTTATTGCGGGCGTTCGTTATGCGACAAAATCGTCGCTATGATTTTGCCCATCACCCTGTTTGTCGCCAGTGGCTTTGAGCACTGTATCGCCAATTTGTTTGTGATTCCGTTCGCCATTGCCATTCGCCATTTTGCCCCACGCCCCTTCGGCAACTGGCGCACAGTAGCGCAGACAATTTTCCTGCACTGACGGTCAGCCATTTTATTACCGCCAATCTGCTCCCGGTGATGCTGGGTAATATTATCGGCGGTGCAGTGCTGGTGAGTATGTGTTATCGGGCTATTTATTTACGTCAGGAATCCTGAAAAATCAGCCCGGCGAAACAGTTCGTCGGGCTGAAGATTATTCTTGCGCTATTTGCCCATCGGGCCAGGCGTGGATCACGGCTTTGATCAGCGTCGCCAATGGAATGGCGAAGAATACGCCCCAGAATCCCCACAAACCACCGAAGATCACCACCGATAAAA
>OBUO01000310.1_pt1 | contig 13940 bp, 12 predicted proteins | sample 1475861 | NCBI WGS metagenome assembly OBUO01 (sample SAMEA2579936, study PRJEB22360) | human gut metagenome | biome: human gut; feature: human-associated habitat; material: faeces | place: Denmark | collected 2008/2010
GAAGCCACTGGAGCACCTCAAAAACACCATCATACACTAAATCAGTAAGTTGGCAGCATCACCGCTGTAGTGCACACCTATATCGATCATCCAGCAATATTCGTTAAATAGTGGCGCACGTCAGATAAAGTGGAAAGTCATGCTTTATATCCTTACATTGAAATGAGCCGAAAACTACAGGATATATTGTTTATTTTATAATGCCAATGATAGAAAAAACAAAATACTCTGGGTGTATGGAACTGATACCAACAAAAAACTATAATCTAATGCTAATTCAGGGTAAAGTTTTAAGGAAAGCTGGCATTGCAATTAGTATTAACCAGGATGCCAAATAGCAAGAGTTCGAACTCAGGACAAATCATAAACATTACTGTACATTTCACAGTGAAAATATATTCTTCCTCTTATAAACTTGCTATGTAATGCAGAATCGAATCCACGTGACGGGGACTACGAAAAATCTGCATAAAAACATACTTGTTTTTCTATGATGTCATGAGATAATAAAAATATAAAAATATCACTACGACAATAATCATGCTCTCGGGGAGTCCACCCTCCCCTCTTTTTTTTCTTATCTTACAGGTTTAGGTAAACAAGCCAATATGCAAATAAAAGGTATTATACTTTTTCTGCCGTAGAAAAGTCTAAAACGGCACTAATATATACTTTCAAACCATTAATCTCACAATATAATTTAGATGTAATGACTATCTACAACTTTATTTCTGAATATAAAAATCACTATATGTTGCTATTTTAAGTAGTACACTACTGACCAGTTGTGATGGTGGAGGAAGTTCTTCAGGGGATTCCGCAATTCCACAGTGGACTGAATCAGAATCAGTACCTGTGCCTAATTTACAGATGGAGAAACATCACCTGTCTGGTGGGCTCGACAACAATTACTACTTTTAACACTGTCACAGACTCTGTAGATAAAGAAGATGTTATTGAGAAGACAGCTTTTCGTCTTGAAGATGCTCAGGAATTAGCTAATAATCAAGCTAAAATTGAAAATGCCATGATGCTGATTACTTCCAGTGACAGTTGTCCTGCGGATGAAAGTCAGGTTTGCCTGGAGTTTTCATCTGCTATTGCTCGTGCACGTTTTGAAAAATTATATACTCAAATAGATCTGCCAAAAGCAGAGTTTTCCAAACTAATAAATGAAGAAGTGATAAATAATGCTTCAACTTATAACGCACCATCAACTCATACAACGACAGTTATCCCCATCATCAGCTCTGGTGCCGCTCCCGATTTAAATGCAAAACTTATTTCAGCTGATGCTGAAAAACTCTATCAACATGAGCCTAAAACGCTTATTCGTACAGAAGGCCAACTTATTGATAGGGATGCAATGGCATTTCAGGTATTAGTTATTACAGTAATTCTAGTCATGGTGTGACTGAAGAAAATGGAAAGTTCTCCTTTAACTGGGGAGAGACGATTAGCTTTGGTATTGATACTTTTGAACTGGGTTCCGTTCGGGCTAATAAGTCGACTGTAAAATTATCTGAGTTAGGTAGTGATGTAAGTGGTTCTAATATTGAACAACTTATTCATTATTATTCAATAAATAATGGGGATAAAAACCGTAAAATACCTGATGCTGTCCGGAATGTGTTTTCACAATACCCAAATGTTATAAATAAAATTATTAAGCTTTCTTTAGCTAATGGTAAAAACATTAGCAATGGAAGCTTGGCACAAAACCACTTATCTAACGAGTTTGTTAAACAATTCGAAACAGGTCTTGCCAAAGATATAGACACTGAAATTTGTAAACAAATCAAACAGTATATTTCACCACATAACCTGCCATTATCGAATGATAGTGACATAATCCTTCAAAGCTATCCAGATAATAATGAAGTATTTGATGGTATTATTAGCGGACATAATGCCATTAGCGAAGTATTACTACAAAGCCTGAGAAATCACAGTACCTCCTCCTCTACAACTGATGATATCTGCAGCATAAACGAGGGAAAATTCAAAATGATATTAATAAGTTATGGGGATTGGATACAGATTACCTACCTGTAAAAAATTTCATGTTTTTCATGATTCTACCAATTTCTATGGTAGAACTGGTAATGCGAGGGGAGAACCACGGCAGCCTGGCGGCTGCAAATCGGGGTGTGGCAGAATATGAGCTTTCAGAGTAACCATCCAGAATGAGTTCCCATGTCACACAACCTGGAGCACCAGAAAGTCCACACCAGAATGGTGAAAGAGGTTCTGAAAGCCGTCGCCAGAGCCAATAATCCCCCTTATCAGTCCGTATTTACAGACTTTATCGCCGGTCATTCCTCCTGCACGGTCTGTTTCTGGGAAACCTTCCACAAAATGTGGCCGGATTCACCGTACGAATACGTCACGTTCTGCCATACCTGCCGTCGTTTTGATTTATACGAAACAGAAGCGGAGATGAAGGCGGATGACCCGAAGTGGTGGTGATTTTCAGCCCCGACCACTGAAACGCCTGTTCACAGCCAACCAGTGCTGGACGTCCTTCCTGGATGCGGGCGGTCTGCACGATATCGAGGTTGAGGCTGTCACCAAAATGCCGGCCTGCGGCACGCGGATACTGGGCGTGAAGGAATACAACTGCGATAAACCTGACTGCCCCCCACGTCAGATACGTCACTAACTCATGCAGCAGCCGTGCCTGCCCGTCCTGCGGAAAGAAGGCCACAGACCTGTGGATAGCGACACAGCTGAATCGTCTTCCTGACTGCGACTGGGTACACCTGGTCTTCACCCTGCCGGACACGCTGTGGCCGGTGTTCGAAAGCAACCGTTGGCTGCTGAATGACGTGTGCCGTCTGGCGGTGGAGAATCGCTGTATGCCGCCCGAAAACGGGGGCTGGAACCCGGTATCTTCTGCGCCATCCACACGTATGGCCGTCGTCTCAACTGGCATCCGCATGTACATGTGTCTGTAACCTGTGGATGTCTGAATAAGCATGGTCAGTGGAAAAAGCTGAGCTTCCTGAAAGAGGCGATGCGTTCGCGGTGGATGTGGAATATGCGGCAGCTGCTGCTGAAACATGGTCAGAGGTGTGTATTAACATGAAGTAGATCAATTGGTTATTTAGTGATCTCCTTCCATGAAAATACGCAGTCAGAAGGGATGGCGATGCCGGAGTCGTTGTCACATATCACGACGAAATCACAGTGGAGAAGCCTGGTGCTGAAAGCCGGAGGAAAATACTGGCATGTGTACATGTCGAAGAAAACGGCCGGCGGGAGGAATACGGCGCGCTACCTGGGTCGTTATCTGAAGAAGCCGCCGATAGCAGCCTCCCGGCTGGCACATTACAACGGAGGGACGAATCTGAGCTTCCGTTACCTGGACCAAAAACGAGAGAGACGGCGACGGAAACGCTGACGCAGCGTGAGCTGGTCGCGAGGCTGAAACAGCACATCCCGGAGAAGTTTTTTAAGATGGTGAAGTACTTCGGGCTCCTTGCCAACCGTGTGTGTGGAGAGAAGTTGCCGCAGGTGTACCGTGCTCTGGGGATGGATAAACCGGAGGCAGTGGCGAAAGTGTGCTATGCACAAATGATGAAACAGTTCCTGAGTCGTGACCCGTTCGAATGCGTGCTGTGTGGCGGCCGGATGTATACTGCCGGGCCATTGCGGGGCTGAATGTATCAGGGCTGAAGAAAAACGCGCGGGATATCAGTCTGCTGAGGTATATGCCGGCCTGACACAGGCTAAGTGTGCCCGGGAATCGGTGCAAAAATAAAAAACAGCCTGTTGCAGTATAAAAATCGGTCATGCAGAGAGAGAAAACACCGGAGTGGTGGGAAAAGCAGAAAAGCTCACGTGGCATAAGGCGTGGACAATGGTATCGACTGGTTTTTCAATTTCTTATACGTGAACGTGCAGCGGCTGGAGTTTATTCCAGTTGACCAATCTTAATACTCAAAAATACCACCGTAAGATTTATAGCAAACACATTAACAAATCTATATGATTTCACTAGACATATTCAATGCAAAAAATAAATTCATGAAGTTAATACTTTTCACACCGCAAACTAAACAGTAAACTTATAAATCACATGATTACATGTCACACCAAGAAAGAAAACAATAAGAACATCTAATGTATAATCGATATTCACAAAAAAAATATGAGATTTTTCGTATCAATCAATGAATTGTAATAATTTTTTTGATATCTAGAAAAATGAGCGCGCAGTATTAATGAATATGAAGAAGGTTTATAAAAACTTTTATCCTTTAATATTAGCTTTTTTAATGTAACTTAGTATTTTGGCAGCTATTAAGCCAAGGGCGGTAGCGTGCCTGAAGAGATTAGGATCACATCATCAAATGGCAAGAAGTGGATTTGAAGTCCAGAAAGTCACCGTAGAGGCATTATTTCTACGAGAAATACGAACACGCTTTGGTAAGTTCCGTCTGGGATATGTGTGGGCGATTCTCGAACCCTCTGCGCATTTGCTGATACTGTTGGGCATTTTTGGTTACATTATGCACCGCACGATGCCAGACATCTCATTCCCGGTGTTTTTACTTAATGGCCTGATTCCCTTTTTTATCTTTAGCAGTATCAGCAATCGTTCTGTAGGTGCTATTGAAGCGAATCAGGGGCTGTTTAATTATCGACCAGTAAAACCCATCGATACGATCATTGCGCGTGCATTGCTTGAGACACTGATTTACGTTGCTGTTTATATATTGCTTATGCTTATCATCTGGATGGCAGGAGAATATTTCGAAATAACAAACCTTTTACAACTTGTACTTACCTGGAGTTTGTTAATCATTCTTTCATGTGGCGTTGGCTTAATATTCATGGTCGTTGGTAAAACCTTCCCTGAAATGCAAAAGGTCCTGCCGATACTGCTTAAGCCGCTGTATTTCATCTCCTGCATCATGTTCCCTCTACACTCGATTCCAAAACAATACTGGTCATATCTACTCTGGAACCCATTAGTGCATGTTGTGGAGTTAAGCCGCGAGGCAGTTATGCCTGGCTATATCAGTGAAGGCGTGAGTCTGAACTACCTTGCAATGTTTACTCTGGTCACCCTGTTCATCGGCCTGGCATTATACCGAACGCGTGAAGAGGCAATGCTGACATCATGATTAAGATTGAGAATTTGACGAAGTCCTATCGCACGCCAACGGGTCGACACTATGTCTTTAAGGATTTAAATATTGAAATCCCTTCAGGAAAAAGTGTCGCCTTTATTGGTCGCAACGGAGCGGGTAAATCAACGTTACTGAGAATGATTGGCGGCATTGACCGCCCCGACAGTGGAAAGATCATCACCAATAAGACAATATCATGGCCAGTCGGCCTTGCAGGTGGATTTCAGGGAAGTTTAACCGGACGCGAAAACGTAAAATTTGTTGCGCGGTTATACGCGAAGCAAGAAGAGCTGAAAGAGAAAGTTGAGTTTGTTGAAGAATTTGCCGAACTCGGTAAGTACTTCGATATGCCGATTAAAACTTACTCATCCGGTATGCGATCGCGTTTAGGCTTCGGTTTAAGCATGGCATTTAAGTTTGATTATTATATCGTCGATGAAGTAACCGCAGTCGGTGATGCCAGGTTTAAAGAAAAATGCTCTCAATTGTTTAAAGAAAGGCATAAAGAGTCTAGTTTTTTGATGGTTTCACATAGTTTGAATTCATTGAAAGAGTTTTGTGATGTGGCCATTGTGTTTAAGGATGATAATGCTGTTGGGTTTTTTGAGGATGTTCAGGAAGGTGTAGAGGAGTATAAAAAAGATCAAAATATCTTCGTTTAAAAATGTAGAAATAGTTAGCATAAACAATTAACAGAATATAAAAATTATTAATGTTATTAATAGTTGAATAGAAAAAGCAAAAAGGATTAGAAATGAAAGTCATTATCCCACTCCAAACATGCTCGACACGCGTACCAAAGAAAAACATAGTTCCATTTTATAATGGAAAGTCTTTGTTTGATATAAAAATAGAACAGCTTCTTAATTCTGGTATTAAACCAGAAACAATATATATATCATCTGAAGCTCAAGAAGTTAAAAGTATGTGTGATGAGAAAGGCGTGAACTTTTTACTTCGAGACAAAAGATTAACTGGTAATGAGATTAAACAACCAGAATTAATCGGAGGTATCCTTAACGATATAAATAAAAATAGCAATGATAATGATGATATTATGTGGGTTCAAGTGACTAATCCATTGTTTAATGAGTTCTCCTGCATGATAAAAGAATGGGAATCAATTAGGAATGAGTTTGATTCTATGGTTGCTGTCAAAAAATATAAAGGGCATTTAATAGATGCGTCAGGGAATCCATTAAATTATTCTTTCGGGTATTGGCATAAAGTCTCACAAAACTTACCATCATGGTATGAGGTATTATGGTCTTGTTTTATACTTAAAAGAGAAACAATTGAAACATATAAGTACCATATAGGCGTAAACCCTTATTTATATGTTTCCAATACGGCAACTGTCGATATTGATACTGTTGATGATTTCCAGTTGGCTGCAGAAATTTACTCTATTAGAAAAAAATATGAGAAAGATAACGCTTGTAAACTTTAAAATAACTGTAATAAATGATACTAATTTCTCGAATTAATTTTAATAGTGAAGTTAATAGACGGAGTCATTTCCTCTAATTTATTTTTCGAAGCTACAACATTTTGTTCTTCCCGTAGTATTTTTATGTGTTGATGTATCTGCAATGTGAATTTATTTTATTGTCAGCAGCCATAAATCCAATTCAACACAAAAGATATATTGTCATAATTTAAATTAATTACAGAATTAAGAGATTTGATATGCAAGTTCTTTATTATATGGATGTCTTTATCGATTTGGATAAAAGCACTGATGAAAGAAGTTTTGTGGCAAAGTTTGATCTTAATGCTGACTTTCTTGGGCGATACTCCAAAAAACAAAAAGATCTAAAAGTCACTTATTTAGCCTTGGATTCTGTTTTGGAAAAAAGAGAAATAAAACAGAATTTAATAAAGAATAATGTGACAGTAATTAATATACCAGACTCAGAAATAAAAAACATATTGGATTATTATGATGCAACAATTGAGATGGTTATTAGCAATGACATTTCAGCAAAGCTAAAAGAACATCTAGTTGATTATTTTAGGAATAAGCTGGGTAATTTAAACCCTGATATTGTCATTTACTGGGAATATTGTTCTGAAATTTTTGCTGATGTTTTTAAACATAGTGTCTTGCTCGAGGGGTCTCATACTGGTTTCTGGCGATTGGAAAATAACACCCCCGATGTGTTATTTAATGTTTCAACAAAAGACAAGAAATATGATAATGTCTTTTTTGAGTCTATAAAAAAAATTGAAGTATTACCAGAAGATATTATCGATATACAAAATTTAAAAAAATATTATAAAGATAACATTATATTTGAAACACAAATAAATAGAAAAACCCTTGATCCTGACAGTAAATTTAAATACCTGGTATTCTATCCCGGGAACTTTCCTTCATTACGATTTAAAAAATATTCTGGATTTTCATCTAATGCAGCTTTTTTACAGTTTCTTTTAGAAAAAATCCCAAATGATTGTGCAATAGTTTATTCAAAACATTCGTTAGATAGAACAGAAAATGATCATTATATTGATCATAACGAAAGAATAATAAACCTTGATGAAGTATCATCTATTGATAAGGACATTTCTATAAGAGTACTTCCTCATGTTGACGCTGTTATCAATATTTACTCAAATATATTCATGCCGGCCATGCTTTTAGGGAAACCAATTTTTAGCTATGGTAATAGCCCTAATGGTAAATTTTCAATTGATACTATCGAACATATATATGATTATTTATCAACTAATTCTCCCCTTCCGGCTCATTATATTGATATAAGTAACAAGATCATAAAATATGTGTTAACACATAAAGTTAACACTCGTTTTTTGCGTAATGAGAAAAATAGTTTTTTATATTTAAAATACATAATTAAAAGCATTGAAAATAAGGAGTATATTCAGTATCTTCCGCAATTAGGAACTCTTCGTGGATATAAAGCAAGACTTTCACAACAACTTCTTTTACAAAATAGTATATACGTAAATTATGAACAAACTAACTTTGAGAAAATACTTGGGTACTTGATTAATGACAATGTAGAAAACATCGGCTTCGATATTTTTGATACATTATTATGTCGTCCTTTAGTCAACCCAGCAGATTTGTTCCATCTAATAGAAGAAGATGTATACAAAATAACAAAGTTGAGAAGCTTTAATTTCGCAAAAACAAGAATATATGCTGAAAATCTAGCCCGCCACGGCAAAGTTGAAGTGTCATTAGATGATATATATACTAAATTACAAGAAAGTACTGGTTTTTCAGATGAAGTAATAGGTAAGATAAAAAAACTAGAATGTGAAATGGAACGCCAGTTGCTCTCACCAAGAGAGTCAATGTTAGAATATTTTTCATTAGCCAAAATTCATCATAAAAGATTGTTTATCGCTTCTGATATGTACTTATCAGAGACCTTTTTAAGAGATGTGTTAACAATAAATGGATATAAAACTGAAAAAATACCAGTTTATATTTCATGCGAGTGTAATAAAGTAAAACATAATGGTTCATTATTTAAGTTTATTTTATGTAAAGAAGGGTTAGAACCATCTAAGACTCTTTTTATTGGTGATAATTTCAAGTCTGATGTTCAGCGAGCGATCGATAATGGCTTTTTAGCAGCGCATTATCCTAAAGCAATAGAAAAATTAAAAAACACAAATTTATTTAAACCGGACGTATTAGGTTTTGTCTATAAAGAAAATTTTTCATTCTATCTTGGAATGATTGCTAATAAGATTTTTGATAACCCATTTATTCAATTTGATCAAAAATCATCTATCAACAACTCAAGTGCACTTCTTGGTTATTATATTTTTGGTCCATTGGTTTTAAGTTTAACCCATTGGTTAATACAAAATTTAAATAATGAGAATTACAACAAAATACTTTTTTCTTCAAGAGATTCAAGAGTTATTTTTGATGTATACAATGAGATAAATAAAAATCTATATGATTATAAATTACCTAAGGGTGAGTATTTTTATATATCTCGAACAGCTACATTGCCTGCATATACTAATAAAGCATTAAGGGGAACGCTTCTTTCTCTATATAATTCAAAGTTAGATGTCAAAAAGTTTTTAGATTATGTTTTTGGCATAGATCTTTCAAACAATGAAATAGCTAAAAAAATAGCTCGTGATTTAAAACTCAATTTAACATCAGATAGTAGTAAGCACAAAAAAGAAATTGCTCAGTTTATACATAAATATTATGACACTACAGAGTGTAGTAATACCCTTGAGCAAAAAAATGAACATCTTATTGAATATGTTACCAATATTATAGGAAATGATAGTTTTGCTGTTTTTGATTTAGGAACAAGAGGAACAAGTCGAGATATTCTATCTGACATTCTGGGCATTAATATACCTTTATATATGTTTAGAGAAACGAAACATAAATGTACAAATGATATAACTAGCTATATAGTAGATACGTTTAATCCTTTTAGAAAAGGTGTCCGAGTTATTCTTCCGGCATTTTATGAGTTACTACTTTCTGATGCTATAACCTCTACCTGCTATGGTTATGAGAAATCAGCAACATCTGTTAAGCCAATCGTGAATCCAGCAGAACTCACAGCTACTTCTCTCTTAACTCTCAAATCGCAAGTATATATGAAAGAGTTTTGTAAGGATTATGTTTCGCTATTTAAAGATAAATGGGAGTATATCAACTCTCAAACACGGGATGCATTTGTATATCCATTGTCTTATCTATGTAGTAATACTACAGATACTTTACTATTAAGTCAGTTTGTCGGTGATGATCCCTTATTTAATGATAAACATTTCTCTATAATTCATCCTCCACTTAACAAAAAAAACACCACTACTAAAAAGGTTAGCGCAATTACTAAAAATAAAGCACAGAGCAAGGTACAGCCAAGTCCTATATCTGGTGTGACCAAAATAAATAGCGATATAAGGAGGAATGCGTTTATTTATTTTAAACGTAAATTCTATAAAAATGAAATCACAAAAAAAATTTGGGATAAGGGGCGTGAGTTATATATAAAGCATCTAAACTAATGAGCGTGTTTTTATTTTAAATGTTAATGGTTTGTAAAATCTTAAGATGTATTTTTAAGTTCATGGGGAGGTTTTCTACAGTCCATGAGACGTAAAGTTAAGCCTTCACTTAAATATAAGGTAAATCGCATAGCGAAACGTAGTCGCTATCAGCAAATATAATGTCTTAATTCTTTGAAAAAATTCCATCATATTTATGAATTCACTAATATTTAATGGCGGATATTTTGGCGGTGCATTATGAAAAAACTATGTATGATTTATGGGAATTGCCAGCATACACATCTACAAAATTTTCTTGAACAAACTGATTTCATAAATTATTTCAATCTAGTTAAAGTTAAAGATGTGTATCTAAAAGATAAATCTTATTTGGATGATGAGACATTATCCAAAATTGATCTTTTTATATATCAACATGTATCGTCAACCTTTGATCCTTTTTTTTGCACAGATCATATTTGTAGTAAGTTACGTTCGGATTGCATTCGAATATCCATTCCTAATTTTTGGCTTTCTGCTTATTTCCCCCAGCACTCACAAAATCCTGTAATTAGGCCAAATAGGAAATACTCGATATCTCCTTCAGGAATATTTCCATACGGCGATAAAAATATAAACTCTTTGCTGTTAGCAAATATTCGCACAGAAAACATTATAAAAATCGTTTCTGATCCTGACTTTTATGATGAAAAAACAATAACGGACAATTTAACAAAAACATTTAATGATCTAAACCAACGTGAAAAATTAAATAAAGTTGATATACCTTCAGTACCATATTTAAAATATGCTATTTACAGTAATTATATGTCGGTGACAGTAAATCACCCAACAAACGATTATTTTTTATGGTTAACAAATAGCATTCTTGATTGTTTGGGAATTAATAAAAAAAGAAATATCGATATATATCCTTTTTCTAAAAATCATATTCACGTTCCCTTATACCCTAGTGTAATAAAACATTTGAACCTTAACTTTATCAAAACTGATCATTGTTATTCATTTTATAATGAGTCTATAAACTTTGAAGAGTACGTAAAACGATATATAGATCATGCAACTGGATATGATATTTATGGGAAAGATTCCATTGGGATTGAAAAAATAAACAAGATCTCTACAGGTGATATTAAACTTTTGCAATGTTCAAAATCTGAATCTAAAATTAAAGAATTATATTCATTATTTCATAAGTATAAAGATTTTAAAGTTAATAAGAATACAATTATATATGGAAATAAAATAGAGTATGCATCAGATGGTACATATCAATCTGTTCCTGGTTTAATGTTGAAATTCAGTGGTGTTAATAATATGGTGGTAATTGAAGATGGAGCCACTTTCAAGGATTCTACAATTTTATTAAATAGTGGAGGTTATATTCATTTAGGAAATTCAAAATATAATAACTTATCAATATTGAATAATAATATTGGTGGAAAAGTATTTATTGGAAACTCATGCATTATTGATAAGCAGCTAGATATTTATTTGAATGGCGATAATTGTTGTAAAATAGGAGATGGTTGCGTTATAGGTAGCGATGTTAATATTTGTTGTCAGGACGAGCATTCCCTTCTTGATAGCAATGGCTACTTATTAAATCCGGGCCAACCTATAAATATAGGAGATAGGGTTTGGATTGGGCCACGTGTGATGTTGCTAAAAGGAACACATATTTCTGATGAATGTTATGTGTCTCCCGGTTGTATTGTGGAAAATAAATTTTTTACATCTAATCAGGTTATATCCGGGGCGCCGGCAAACACCATATCTTCTGGAGTAACCTGGGCAATGTCATCACCCGAAAATTATAGGTGTAAATAAATATATAACTTGCTAATTTTTAGCAACTAAAGCTAATGAACATATTAATCCATATAGTTAATTTTATATAATTATTTTTGATTAAAAAATTGGCAGATTGTCTAATTATTAGCCATTGCCATGTGGTTTCTTTGAATAATAGGAGTAATCACTTTCATACCTATTTTTTTCTCCAATGTTTACTCTCCCATAATAAACCGCATTAACCTGCGTCTTCACCAATAAATACCCCCGAAACTTCTTAAACAGTTTCATATCCGGTTTAAAATCGGCCTGCCAGAACTGGTGCAAATGCCCTTGATACGTCAAGCCCTTGATGTCGTACAGGGCATTGCCCATCACTTTGAGTGGTTTGTTATGAATCAGTGCAGAGATCCCCGCCGTACTGTTAATCGTCACCACCGCTTTTGCGTGGCGTAATAGTTCCGGCATCGGGAGATCGTGCACATAAATGACGCGCTCACCTAAGCCATATTCCTTACTTAGCCGCTTAATTAATGGTCGATAGAGTCTGTGACCACGATCCATTGGATGGTGCTTGATCACCAAATAACTTTCTTTCGGTGCTTTACGTGAAAATGAGTACATGACTTCATTAATATAGTCACGCACATCGTTATAATTGCTGTGGTTACGAATCTGGCTATCGTTATACACCTGCAAAACGGCAAGATAATAACGCTGGTCCAGCTCGTTCATTAACCTCGGCAATACCTTACGCTGTGTTACCTTGTAAAGTTGCTTGCGCCAGTATGCACGAACCCAGCAACGAGCCTCATACCAGGGGGAAAACGATTTGTGGTGGCGGTAGCGAGGGAACTCATGACGGTAATGCCAACCCATCAGGTAATACCACATCGCATGACCTATACGTTTCATCGTTGAAGGTTTTAAGTTCTCAACGTGCGGCGCAGGCATATCTGGTAACTTACGATAAAAATCCGGATCGCGCGGTAGCGATGAATATGCGTTCACTCCGCCTTCTTCAACAGTAATAAACTGCGGACGTAAATATCCTTCTTCAAATGCCAGAAAGCGGATTCCTTTCGACTTTGCCCAACGTTTTGCTTCTTTGTGCAATGGGCGGCAGTCACCAAAGCAGAGGATGGTATCAAAGTCATATTGCCGGTGGAGATCCCGTAACCATCCGGGGAACTCTTTCGGCGTTTGGTAGTAAGCCAGGTATTGTCGATGGCGGCAGTAAAAACGATCCCCACCGTTGAATACAACATTCACAGCGTTACGTCCTAATGACTCTAACCATTCGGCGACGTCATTGAAAAAAGGTCCCATCGGCCCCTGCAATAGCAGATATTTTTTACCGGATAATAAAACGGTTAATGCATTACCTTGCATAAATAATTTGCGTAATAGTCAACTATGAAATTGTTTAGCCAAATCTGACCTTGCAGAACATAATTAATTTGCGGTAATAACGTATTACTCGCCCCGCTTTTTTTCTGGTAATAAACAACGGCTTGCGCGGCGTCTGGATCAAATATTCCGCCGCCTCTTCAACCGTAATAGGTTGTAGCCGTGTTGGGTGGATATAGGTTGGATAAACAATTAGCGCCTGATATAGCAGATCCGCTAACGTTAATTCTCGCTCGCGACGCGGGCAGCGATGTTCATCAACGGTTAACCCCCAACCGGCATAGAAGGGCAGGCCGTAACAATGTACGCGCTTGCCATGTAATAATGCTTCAAACCCCGACAGCGACGTCATGGTATGCACTTCATCTGCGCGTTGGATGCATTGAATAATATCTGCGTCCAGTGCCTGATAATCAGCAAGTTCAGCAATCTGTTCTGCCGGAATATCGCCCTTGCGATTCCCCACTAATACATCCGGGTGCGGTTTATAAATAATGTAGGCGTGCGGATTACGCTCGCGTACTGTGCGTAATAACTCAAGGTTGCTCTTAATCGAGACAGTGCCTG
>OBUO01000318.1_pt1 | contig 13543 bp, 6 predicted proteins | sample 1475861 | NCBI WGS metagenome assembly OBUO01 (sample SAMEA2579936, study PRJEB22360) | human gut metagenome | biome: human gut; feature: human-associated habitat; material: faeces | place: Denmark | collected 2008/2010
CGGCTGCGGCGCAGTTTTTTTAAGGCGGTCAGCAGTGTGACATCAGGCTCCGCTGTTGGCCTGCCGCCATATATCAGCACGGTGTGGTCGCCCTCCAGCCAGTGTTGCCCGGTCAGCCCCGGCGCGATGGCCTCTGCCTCTTCAGGCTCGCCGGTCACCAGCAGCAGGCGGACTTTACGCCGCCAGAACGGACCATAGCGTAACCGAATATTTGAGCTGAGATCGGTTAAAATATCCTCTGATGGAGAAGATACGGGTTGGTCGTTTTCTGCCGAATTTTTTGGTCTGTAAATAAATTGCGCTTTCCTTTGCTTCCGGATCCACCAGAACGGCGAACACACAACCCCAAGTAAAAAAAGAGAAAATAATCCCGCCCATATTCCCCATATCAGACGAGCAGACACTCCGCTCTTTATCAGAACATCCTGATTAATAATAATTAACAGAGCGCAAATCCCTGCCAAACCAATAATCAGAATTAAATATCCCCAGAAACCGTAACGCTGAGTATGCATTATTTTTCCTCATGTCCTTAAATAAAGCTTCCGGGTAATCAGGCAAAGGCTCTTTTTCTGAGCATACTGTGCTGACTGATAGATAATTAACTGATTTTGTTCAGTTTCTTTGGCCGCCTCTGACAGCATTGCCAGAGAGACAGGAAAAATAAACTCTCCTGTAGGGCCAAAGGAATGATCAATCATGTGCAGGGGCCGTTTTTTAGGGAGCGACAGTTGATGTTGTTCAGCATACTGCATAAGGTTTTCTATCGTTCCCTCATCTAAACCAGAGACCCAGACATGCTGTAGTTGTTTGTTATCCAGTTGGTTATATTCAAATAATACATCTAGGTTATGCTCCAGTTCCTCTGGATCTAATGGCATTACACGCCCCAGACCAGCAATAACGGGTATCTGGTGCTGTAGTACAAATGACGACGAGGAGATAAGCTGCGCTGATACCAACTCACTCGTATTTTCAGGTTTATTCTCCGGCCAGTTTTGTAAACAAATAACCAGAATGAGACCATCAAAATCTTCATCATAAAGAGACTGAATTTGATCAAGAGTACTGATCCGTTCAGGAACTAAGTCCCATTGATGAAAAATAGCCAGTCTCACCGTTTCTCCACGCCATTTCTCAGTCTGTAATACGTAGATCGTATGTAGATAATGACGATAATCAGGAAATTGTTGTGTCAGTTGCTGGTGAATATCATTAAATATAGACGAAAGAGAATAACGGGATGCAGAGAATAGCGGTCGTGCCTTTTTAGGATATGTAGGGATCTCTTCCTGTGGCCCCAGTAAAACACTCATGCCTTTTTCTTCCGGTGTAAAAAGAACATTCCCTACTATTGCCAGTTGTTTTTGGCTCCAGTGCTGCCAGAGTTGTTTTATTTGTTGTTTTTCAGATTCCCAACTTATACAGGCGGCAACGGATTGTTCATATTTGTTTAGCGCAATACCAAATAAACATAGCCAAAGAAACAGCATTGGCAGAGCGCCATAAATAAAAATATCCCAGTATGTTGCAGAATGCCAGACCGATAAAATAAACAGAATACCTGCTGTTAACATAGATATTAATAATGTCATCCAGCGTCGATAAACTGGCTCAGGCAGCATTTTTCTTTCTGGAATATCGGGTACAGGCCATCCCATATTATGACTCGATACTATTTTCTGGTTGAGAACTGATAACCCTACAGCCACATGCACATTTGCAGTGATTAACAACGATATTACGACCTTCTTCCGTCGCTGTTGGGTCACCTTCCTGTATGGGATTCACGCCGTGCTTTGGGCAGGAAACCAGATCACCTACGAGAGCTACCTGAATGCCATTTATAAACAGGGTTGAAGTTGCGGTAATCACCTTACCGCCATGAGTCGTGGCATCACCTAAACAAACGATCCCAGGCATAATTTTTACCTCTGATTTATTCACAACTGAAGCACACTTAAAAAAGTGAAAATATAGTTAAAAAGCAGAAAGTCCATTTTCAGCCACTGATATAAATGCGTTGCCGCTATCTTTATATTTTGCGGTGGATATTTCAATACACTTGATTATCTTCCTTACCATTGCGTTGGATGATATTTTATCGTCCCCGTGATATTTTCCCACAGCGCCACAAGCTCATGTTCGGTTAATGCGTTATCAGCGTGTAAGAGGTCAATACTGTAATTCATAACAAGTTTTAATAATTGTTTGTTGTTTTTCTTATCCTCATGGATTGCCAGACTGAATTCATAATCTCGTGATGGTTCTGAGCTCAACATTATTTGCTTACGAACCCACCACTCAGATATCTCCAGACCATTAATTTTCTTCTGACCTTTATACAGGGTTATACCATCCGCTGTTTCCATTACCTGGGCGTTTTCATCTAATAATGAGGTAATATAGCTGTCAGTATCCGTCTGTAAACTTATTTCAATATTGTTGCTGTTTTTATAGCTCACGGACACTTCATACTCTCCAAGCAGGGAAGCATCAACCTGTCCATACTGAATGGCTAGCTTGTTTCCTGACGGGCGCTGGTTGTCCCGGCGGGGCTGTAATCCTGACAGGATAGCCAGCAATTGTGCTTTTTTCTGCGGGACATCATATGAATAGATACCTGGCGATCCCTTTCGATCCACATCATAACGAGCAGGTCGCCTGTCTGTAACATTCATTTTAACTGAAAACGTGACACCCTCTGCCCATTTCCACGCGTCCAGTATTCTTGCAAAGTCCGGAGTATCTCCAGACTCCACCCGTTCAAAAATGAGTCCACTCATTGGCGAGGTCAGTGGATAAACCCCCTTCAGATAGGGGGCATCCTGCGGATCTGCTACAGGCTTATTTCTGAGTTCCTTCTCATACCTGAGCAGAAACTGCTGAAACGGAGGGTAATATTGCAGCTTTGTTTCCACCGGGGTCATCTCTGAACCCTGTATAAACATCACCATTCCCGTTGGCGTAAATTCAGCCGGAAGTGCCACGGAATAAAAGCCAAAATACCGCGTTTCGGGGTGTTGCAATAATGAGGTAACCATCTCTTTCTCCCTGTCACTTAATGAATAATGATAGCTGCCGGGTTTGAGTACCAGCCATCCGGCTATTAATATCAACGTCGCCAGCAGTAACCCGTTTCTCAGGCGGTGCGGGTCATTAAGTAAAGGCCATTTTTTCATCTTTATTTACCTGCTGAGCGATCTTTATAATAGAGCGTAATGCCAAAGTTTGACGGAGGCGTTATCTTTAATCAGGCAATATCTAATTATCTTCCTTTACCATTGAGTAGGATGATATTTAATTGTCCCTGTTATACTTTCCCACAGCGCCACAAGCTCATGTTCGGTTAATGCGTTATCAGCGTGTAAGATGTCAATACTGTAATCCATCGACAACTCAAGTAACTTATTTCCTCCTTTCTTATCTTCATGTATAACCAGTTCAAAATTATAGTTTATAGCGGGTTCTGAACTATAATTATCATGCTGTTTATTCCACCACTCTGAAATCTCAAGACCGTTGACCTTGCGTTTCCCTTTATATAACGTTTCACCACGCTCTGTTTCCATTACACGGGCATCTTTATCCAGTAACGGTGTACCAATATAACTGTGGTTATCCGTCTTTAATGTTATAGTGATTTCTTTGCTGTTTTGATAACTTACGGAGGCTTCATACTGCCCGAGCAGTGAAGCATCAACCTGTCCGTACTGAATGGCTAACTTATTTTCTGACGGGCGCTGGTTGTCTTTGCGGGGCTGTAATCCTGACAGGATAGCCAGCAATTGTGCTTTTTTCTGCGGGACATCATATCCAAAGCTGTATTTTGCAACCTTCCGTTCTCCATCATAGCGTGTAGCACGGCCATCATTGGCCTTCATTTTTACTGAAAATGTGACGCCCTCTGCCCATTTCCAAGCATCTAATATTCGTGCAAAATCTGGCGTATATTCCGCTTTCATCCGTTCAAATATGATCCCACTCATTGGTGGGGTCAGTGGATAAATCCCCTTCAGATAGGGGGCATCCTGTGGATCGACGACGAGTATATCCCTGAGTTTCTGTTCATAGCGCGTCAGAAACTGCTGAAACGGAGGGTAATATTGCAGCTTTGTTTCCACCGGGGTCATCTCTGAGCCCTGTATAAACATCACCATTCCCGTTGGCGTAAATTCAGCCGGAAGCGCCACGGAATAGAAGCCAAAATACCGCGTTTCGGGGTGTTGCAATAACGAGGTGACCATCTCTTTCTCCCTGTCACTTAATGAATAATGATAGCTGCCGGGTTTGAGTGCCAGCCATCCGGTTATTGCTATCAACGCAGCCAGCAGTAACCCGTTTCTCAGACGGTGCGGGCCATTAAATAAAGGCCATTTTTTCATCTTTATTTACCTGCTGAGCGATTTTTATAATAGAGCGTAAGGCAAAAGCCTGACTAACGTCATGACGGTAAGCCGCTTCGTGAAGAGCCGGTACTGCCAGACGCTCCTGAATATTCGCGTGAACGATTTGCCCGGCACGCAGCGGCACCGTACCGTCGCCATTTTCACAGGCATCCCGTAGTGTAAAACGCTGTCCTACCCAACCGTACATCACACCGTTATCGCCCTTTAATTTCCATGCCTGCTCTTCCGGCGAAAGCTCATCTTTCACCGTTCTGTCGGCACTGACCTCACTTAAATAAAGGCGATCGTCATTCATTTTTGGCTCTGGAGGCGTCGCCCCCATTTCACCACTTGCCAGTGCGCCGCGCCAGATTGCTGTTTCCTGAGTCCGGTGCGCTTCTGGAATTTTATGCTCTTTTGCTTTTCCATAAAATGAGTAGGTATTTAGATGGTATTTATTAAATAATTTTTCATGCAGCGTTTTGACGTCTTTATCAATGATTTTTTTATACTTCTGCCAGTCAGATTCTATTTTTTCTTTATTCAGCTTCGTGTTTAATGGATTCAGCAAATTCTCATCTATCAGCCTCCACCAGTTATCCCTGTTCAGATAAAGCTCGCTATAAAGACAATTTTCTTTCTTACCGTCCTCTCCGACCGGCAGATCTCTGGGGAATGTTAATGTACTACCGTCACGGTCAACAACCTTCAGCCAGTCGTCACCATAATCATTGGCAGGGAGTAACTCCAGCGCGCCGGAAGACTGGGAGCCAATAGCCACCATTTCCGCTGCGTTGCGGCCAAGTACATGGCTGGTGACATATCCTGCAGCACCAGCCATACCCGATTCTGGATTTTCAGTACCACGCTTCATGCGGGTATAGGTTGCTGCCGCGCCGATGGATGGCATGACACCGTGAACAATACCGTAAATTTTATCCCGGCCCGGTCCGGGTTCGGTCAGACATTCTGAATAATACCGTGCCACCAGTCCGCCCATTGAGTGAGTGACCAGAATAACCTTATGGCACTTCATTTTCTGCTCTTGATACCGCTTAATAATCTTCTCGACTTCTTCACTTAGTCTTTTTGCCGAAAGCCTGTTGGAACCCAGCCAGTTATAGCCCACAACATGTACCGGAAACTGATACAGTTTCATAACTTCAAGATATTCTTCATCCAGTGAATCCGGGCCATACTCCAGCCCCAGTGGTTCATCAAGTAATTTCTGATAGGTCGCACTCAGGGTATTGTCTTTTCTCGTGGGCTTATCCCGGTACAGTGCTGTCTGTAGCGCATCAAGAAAAGAGCCGTAGCTTGCAGCGGCCACTTCTCCCCATCCCCGATCATGCCGTGAACCAAATAATTTCGCTTCTGGCTCCATATTATCCAGAGCTTCACGTACTGCCTGAGTGTAATTATCCATTGCTTCTTTATCGGATGGGTCCTCCGGATATTGTTGACCTAACTGAATAAGTTTTTCTTGGGCATCCGGAGGTGCGGGAATTCTCCCTCGATTATCGACTTCCACCCTGTCAGGATGCAATAATCTTTTCCTCTCTTTTGGTCCTGATGTAGGTAGTGACCAGCCCATCAGACTCATAGAGTCATCATATCGCCAGATGGATTTTCCTTTCTTATCCATAAGGTTTGAACCCATGATTCCAGGAAGAAAAATAACCGGAATAACCCGTAGATCCTCAATTTCAGCGGTGCTAACTTTATTCTTATCGGCCCTGTCCATATGCATCGTCGATGTCATAATTTTCCCCTGTATGCACTCAGTTTTCCTGACTATCCGGCAGATCAATTTTTATTGACTCAACGAAAAGCCCCGACTGTATGGGCAATCGCCCTTGTTCATCGGTGGTCATTTCCACCACTGAGCCATCACCCCGAGTGACCTGTACCTTTTGATTTTTTGCAGGTTTGCCAGTTTGTTGCCAGAGTATTTCTGGTGTGACAGCAAAATCAGCAGAATCCCACTGTTGCATCGCCTGACTGATGCTCTGGCCGCTGAACTTCTGCCATACGGCCCCACGCTCTATGATCTTGTCTGGGGCTGCGCATTCCACCGTACCATCACCAATACGAATATATCCGCCGCCGCTGGTCAGAATGATTTCGTTTTTTGCGCTAATAAGGATTCGCCCCTCACTGCTGCTGATGCGGATATCTTTCAGCGCATCTATCAACATTTCATCTCCCTGCGCCTGAATCTCTACTTTTCCCTTACCGGCAAAAATTTTTATCCCCAGCTTTTGGGCAAACAGACTTACCGTTTCTCCAGCAGCAACGGTAAACTTCTTCAACACGCTGAAATCTGAATTTTTTCCACTGGTGCTAATGATGTTTTCTCCTGCGGACAGCTGCAGGCTTTTTGGCGTAACCTGAGCTATTCCTTCCGGAGCCGAAAGCAACATCGCTGATTTTTTGAGTTCCTCCAGAGCCTCTGACATCATTACTTTCTGAGTCTGCAAATCTGCAAGTTCAGCCTTTGCCACTTCAGTAGCACTACATAGTGCCTCTACCAAAGACTGTGCCTCGCGAAGTTGAGCTAGTGCATCAGTCATATCCAGAACCTGACCCTGCGCCTTGTCCTGCGCATCGGCGCTGATAAAAATCCCTTTCTTCGCCCGCACTGCGCCCCACATATCGGTACGCAGTTCAAAGCCTTCCCCGCGCTGCTGTTTCCCGGCATCCACCAGATGACCGAGGTTTAGCTGGCTCTTGCCGCCGTATTCGGTGCTGACCTTGATATGCTCCTTCCCGCGTTCGTCATCCAGCCGGATTTTGTTGTTGGCCGGGGTACGCAGTACGTTGCGCTTGTAGTTCTGAATGGTCACATGGTCGGTGTGCGCCGAGTCGTGTTTTACGCCTGCAATATAAGGTCGGTCCGGGTTGCCTTCCTCAAAGGCGATGCTGACCTCCGTTCCCGCCAGCAGCGGCAGGTGCAGGCCGTAGGTGTCTCCCGCATACGGGCGCGACTGGCGTACCCACAGGCTTTCATAACCCGGTTTCCATGCGTCGCGGTCAAAGTCGAGATTGACCCGGTAGCGCCCGTCCTTGTCGATATGGGCATAAATATCGTTCTTCACCGTGCTGGTGACCCGCGCCGGGAGCGTGCCGGCCATTACCGGGCGGGGGATAAGCGCCGGGCGGTAGCCGTAGCGTTCTGAGTAGGGTATCGCCGTGAACGTCAGTTCATAGCTGCGGTCACGCGCCGCGCTGGCCGTCACGCCGGTAATCAGCACACCCTTGCGGAACACCGCTGGCGCGTCGTCGCCCTGAACCCTGATTTCCAGCCCCGGCATCAGCAGTGAACTGGTGCTCTGGCCTTTGAGAATGGCCTGTTCATTCAGGTAGCGTTCGTGGCGGATACGGGCATAAAACGCGCCGCTTTCCGCTGCCTCTTTATCGCCTTTTTGCAGGAAGTTGTCAGCATAGTGGTAGGCTTCGCCGTAGGTGGTGTTATCGCCCCCGGTGGCGTCATGCTGCTCTGTCATCATCTCCGCTGTGGCGGTGCGGTAGTTGTAGTCCCGCGTGGTGACGTTTTTCTCCACCACGCTGTATGCCGTGTTCAGCCCCCATACGGCTTCCGTTTCACCATCAAACAGCCCAGAAGGATGGCGAAGCGGCAGCGTCAGCCCGCGCTCATAGCCGCTCTGGTCGTCGTAAAATTCGATAACTTCGATTTTCAGCCGGGCGTCGGTGGCGAAGCGGAACCAGATACCCACTTCCGACAGCAGGCGTGAGACAAACGTCAGGTCGTCCTCGCCATACTGCATCACCTGTTCGCGGGCCGGGTATTCGCTTTTGAGGTTAAACACGAAGTCCTGACCGCGCATCTGGTGTCGCTCGCGCAGGATTTTTTCGACGATTTGCGGCACCGTCTGGTTCTGGTAGATGGCGTTCTGGCGGCTGCGGGTAAGCAGCGCCATACGGGGTTCAAGGCGCACTTCGTAACGGGCTTCGTCCTGTGACGATGAGAGATGTTTAAAGCCGGTAATGACGCCGTGCAGGGTGCGCAGGGCAGTCTGTACCGGCATTCCCTGTACGGGCGGTGCCGTCAGGCTGAATGCGCCGTCCTGCATCAGCACCGATTCCGGCGCGATGGCTTTATCGCTGCTGGTAAACTGAATGTCGTAGCGGAAGGGTGAGCTGAGCTGTTCGTGGCCTGTAAAAGTCAGCACGTCCACCGGGCTTTTCAGGCCGCGAATTTTGAGCTTGTGGTGTGAGTGGTCGAAATTCTGAATACCCATGACAGCCTCCGTTATTGCATCTCTTCCGTAGCGAACTCCAGTACAATCCCGTCCTCCTCATCCCAGCCAAGCCGTAGTTGGGCTGGTTTACGGTGCGCGGCCTGCTGTGCCAGCAACTGCTGGCTTAAGACCGGCAGGATTTGCTGGTTCAGCAGGCTGTCGATATTACGCGCACCGGTGTCCGGCAGCAGGCAGGCGGCGGTAAGCTGGTCATACAGGCTGTCGTTGATTTCCGTTTCCAGTCCGTAGTGCTGGTGAAGACGGCGGACCACCTGCGCCAGTTTCATTTCCACAATGGTGCGCATCGCTTCCTGTCCCAGCGGGCGGTAAATCACCGTCTGAAAACGCGCCATCAGTGCAGGCTGAAAATGGTCTCGCAGAAGGGGATACAGCAGTTCATGCAGGTCTGCGTCCGTGGCGTCCGGTTTTTCCTCCAGCAGCTGCATGATGTGGTCGCTGCCCAGATTGGCGGTCATCAGAATGACGGTGTTGCGGAAGTCGATTTCCCGCCCTTCGCCGTCGCGCATAAAGCCCCGGTCGAACACCTGATAGAACAGGTTCATCACGTCGCGATGCGCCTTTTCCACTTCGTCGAGCAGCACCACGCTGTAAGGGCGTTTGCGAACGGCTTCGGTAAGTACGCCGCCCTGACCGTAGCCGACATAGCCCGGAGGCGAACCTTTCAACTGGGAAACGGTATGCGGTTCCTGGTATTCCGAAAGATTAATGGTGATAAGGGATTTTTCACCACCAAACAGGGTGTCGGCCAGTGTGAGCGCAGTTTCGGTTTTGCCGGTGCCGCTGGGGCCGGTCAGCAGGAATACCCCCTGTGGGCCGTTCTCCGGCGTGAGGCCGGTTTTAGCCGCCCGCAGCCGCTGTGCGATGGCGCAGAGCGCCGGGCGTTGCCCGACCACGCGGTTTTCAAGGCTCTGTTCCATACTGAGCAGATCGCTCTGCTCGTCCCTGAGCAGGGATGAGAGCGGGATGCCGGTCCAGTCCGCCACCACCGTAGCGACGGCGCGGGCGTCCACATCCAGCGCCAGCAGCGGTGCAAAGCCCTGATGCGTTCGCAGTTGCTGTTGCAGTTCAGTGCTGTCTGTTCCTTCCTGACGCAACGTCATAATCTGCTGCGCCAGTGCCTTTTCCTGCTGATACTGCGCTTCCAGATGCCCGGCTTCTGCCTGTAGCTCATCACGCAAATCGGTCAGTTCCGCCAGCCGCTCCGGGCTGGCTTCGGGATAAAATACGCTGTCCTGCTCAATCGCTTCCCGCTCAATATCCAGTGCCGCCAGTCGCGCATGAAGCTGCGTCAACGGTTCCGGCAGGGTGTCAAGGCTCATGCGGACTCTTGCCCCGGCGGTATCCAGCAAATCAACCGCCTTGTCCGGCAGCTGGCGTCCGGTCAGATAGCGGCGCGACAGGCGCACGGCGGTCTGAATGGCGCTGTCCAGCATATGCACGCCGTGGTGCTGTGCATAGCGAGCCTTCAGTCCCCGCAGCATCAGACAGGCGGTGTCATCATCCGGCTCGTCAACCTTAACCATCTGGAAGCGGCGCTCCAGCGCGGCGTCGCGCTCAAAATACTGTTTGTATTCGCTCCACGTGGTCGCCGCGATGGTGCGCAGTTCGCCCCTTGCCAGTGCCGGTTTCAGCAGGTTCGCCGCATCCGCGCCGCCTGCCTGATTACCCGCACCGATAATGGTATGGGCTTCATCAATAAACAGCAGTACCGGCTCCGGTGATTTCTGCACTGCATCGATGACATTTTTCAGCCGCTGTTCAAATTCACCTTTAACGCCCGCGCCAGCCTGTAACAGACCGAGGTCCAGTGTGCGGATATGCACCGTTTTCAGGCTGTCCGGCACGTTGCCTTCGGTGATACGCAGCGCCAGCCCTTCCACCAGCGCGGTTTTGCCCACCCCCGGTTCTCCCACCAGAATCGGGTTGTTTTTGCGGCGACGGGAGAGGATATCGACCATCTGGCGAATTTCCGTGTCGCGCCCGAATACCGGGTCGATTCGCCCGCTGCGGGCTTTTTCCGTCACGTCTTCGGTAAAGCGGTTAAGCACCGCCAGCAGGGCGTCATCCTGTTTCTCCGTCAGCGTTTTTGCCGGTGCGTCCGCCGTTGCCGTCTCCGGCAGTGCAGAGGTCAGCGGTTCGGTGACCTGTGGCTGACGTGCCGGACATTCATCCGACTGCGCATCCAGCAGGGGACGCAGCCGCTCAAGCTGCACGCGGCTCAGACTCAGCAATACCCACAGGTCATTACAGGCGGGCAGCATCGATTTTTCTGTCAGCGCCATCAGCAGGTGCTGACTGCGGATTTGCGGGTCGTCGCCTTCCAGCGAGGCAATCAGCCACGCCTGCCTGATAAGCGCCGTCAGGGGTTCAGAAAGCTGCGGACGTTCGCGGACCGAGCGGGGTAAGGTGTCCAGATGTGCCAGCAGAGACTGCCAGAGCGTGTCGATATCCCATTCATAGCGGCGGGCAATCACCGTGATATCGCCTTCTCCCTGCTCCAGCAGTTTCAGCAGCCAGTGTTCAATGGTTATCTCCGCATGGGCGCGGGTCTGACACAGTGAGGCGGCAGCGTCCAGCGCCCGTGCACAGTATGGGTTAAGGCGACGCAGCAGCGCGGCGGGGTGATTTCCTGTCATAGAAGGGTTTCCTTATTGTGTTCTGTATTCCTGCGATCCGCGTTCAGGCACGCTACCGCCCATAGCCGTTACCTCACTCAGGCCCATCAGGTTTCACCAGATTGTGGGTATGCTTTGCTCAGTACCGGTGCCTGCGGCACTGGACAAAGCACACAACAAAAAGGCAGACAGTTTCCTGTCTGCCGCAGTTATCAGGCGGAAGGACGCTCATTCCACGAGTCGGAATGAATGATGTTGCCGTCTTTGTAAGTCCAGGTGATTTTCTCGTAGCGGAACTCAATGCGTTCCAGGTGGTTATGCTTCTCTTTACCCGGATCTTTGATGTCGTGCATCAGCGGAGCTACTCTGACCAGCTTGACGTTATCCAGCGTGGTATTGAAATACTCCACTTCCTGACCGGCATCGTTGATGCGGTAGAATTTAAACTCCGCCGTTTTCAGGGTCTGTCCGGTGGTCACAGCTTTGTAGAGATACGGGCTGGAGGCATCGATTTCTTTGGTAAACGTAAAAGGCTTGTGAGTACGGGTACCGGTCAGTTTGCCGGTGTTATTGTCGGTCGGGATGTACACATCGTGATCCAGCGCCACCACTTCGATGCTACCTTCGCGCCCCTGAACGTCCACGGAACCTTTGATATCCGCGCCGCCGTCATCTTTCAGCCAGAGATAAGCAGGAATAGCCATGAGAATTACTCTCCTTGTTAGTGTGATTGAAGCACCGCCTTCTTCCGGCGGTATGTTTTATTTCACGTCCTGACAGGCGTCAGAACGCGGAACAAGACTGATTTCGACACGCCGGTTGACTGCCCGGCCCTGTGGCGTGTCGTTGGTCGCCGCAGGCTGGCTCTCGCCCAGTCCCTGTACGGCAAAACAGGTGGCCGGGATGTCGCTGGTCTGCAGCATCCAGTTGCGCACCGCTTCGGCACGCCGCAGCGATAACTGCTGATTGCTTTTTTCATCGCCGGTGGCATCGGTATATCCGGCCACGAGGATCAGCCAGCCCGGTTTTGCCCGGATGTTCACCAGTGCGTCCACCAGCACTTTTGTCGAGCCGTCTTTCAGGCGGGCCTGTCCGACGTCAAACAGCGACATACTGTCAAGACGCACGGTCTGAACCTGAAGCGAAGCCGTCACCTCCATTTTTTGTTCAGGCGGACGCCAGTCGCGAATGGCGCGTAATACCGGCTGGCGGATGCGTTCGCCGGGGTATAACCCCAGACCGAGGCGCAGTGGTTCTCCTTCCCGGTAATACCCATCGAGCATGGTCGCATCGTCTTTCAGCACCGACAGGTGACGGGCTTTGGTGATAAATTCCTCCACCGGGACGGCATAAAACCGGTGCAGATCGTCACCGACCTGCCGTAATAACTGGCGATTTGCCGTGGCTGACAGGCACAGCGCGGCGATACCCGCCACGGTGGTGACGCCCAGCATGGTCACGCAGGCCCGTCGCAGCGGGGTAAAGCCCGACTGACGCGGCAACCGCCGTAACAGGGCATCCGGGAATGGCAGCGCATCGTCTGTGCCGGTGTCCGCGATATCCGGCGTCAGGCCGGTTCTGGCGGTGATCCACAACTGCCACAGGTTGTTATCCACCGCAGGCAACGAGGGGACCAGCCCCACGGCCATCGCCAGTGGTGGACATTTCGCCTCCGGGCCGTTCAGTTCCGCCAGCACATTAAGATCCAGCCACTGCATCAGGCTTTCGGCTTTCAGCAGATAAGAGAGTCGCTGACTGCGTTCCTGTACGCCGGATTGTGCAATCCACTGCGCGGGCATCGCGTTCTCTGTGGATGTTGCTACCTGAACTTCGCCGCCGGTACAGATAAACCACGGTGAACTCGCTCTTTCCGGCAACGGCGAGCCGGACAGCCCGCTCCAGAGAAGCCAGGGGACGTTTACGCCTGCCCGACGACGCACCGTCGCCATACTGTGGGCGAACCGTCGCAGCCGTCCGGCCAGAACCGCCACATCCCGGTGTATGCCGGGCATGATGGTATACGCCACGGCAAGCTGCGATGCCCACGCCGGGCGAAGGGTCAGCAATCGCTCCACCTGCGCCACAAGCTGTTCTTCATCAGGAACATGCAGATACAGCCCTTCTGAAACCTGGCGGACCGGGCTGTCAGTGAACAGGTGCGCCGACAGACCGCCACAGACCAGCACTACCGGCTGTCGGTAGGTTTCCGGCGGCAGCGATGACAACCCGGCATCGCCGGTCATCTCCGTCCACGCCT
>OBUO01000319.1_pt1 | contig 13513 bp, 16 predicted proteins | sample 1475861 | NCBI WGS metagenome assembly OBUO01 (sample SAMEA2579936, study PRJEB22360) | human gut metagenome | biome: human gut; feature: human-associated habitat; material: faeces | place: Denmark | collected 2008/2010
AATCTGATTACGCTGATCGTGGGTATCCTGTGCGTATCGGTAATGTTCTTTAGCTAATATCCGTTGTGGATGGTTCAAAATTGCTTCAATTTTGAACCATCCCAGTTTTCATAATGTTCATTTGTTATTATTCCGCCCTATCACTTCTCTCGTAATATTATATAATTATCAGCTAGTTAAACACACAAAGAGTTCTGAACATCTTAAATAAGACTATTTAAGATACATGACGATTGCATTGCGTAAACGCTTTTTATTTACAAAAAATGGGGAAGTATTACGGCGATTGCGAAAAGTCTGAAGCGCTTGAATTAAGATAATATAGAAAATCAGATACAACAAAAATGGCAGGTAGATGATGTGAAGATAAATTGGAGCGGGCGAAGGGAATCGAGGAAACCCATAATAACCTGCTGTAAAATAAAGATTTTGTGATCAATCATAGGTAACTGATTACGTGATAATAGAGGATCATTATCGTGTCGATCAAGAGCCAAGCATACTTATTTAAGAGAAAAGATGGGATCTGGATGTTTCAGATTTTTGTTCCTAAATACTTACGCCATCTTTACCCTTACAAGTTGTGGAGAAAAAGCACATCTACACGAGATCTGAATGAGGCGAGAAGATTCAGAAACCATCTGTTATTAGAATGGGAGGAACTAAAGCGGAAACATAATCCTGATAACCCCGAAAGGAGGTTACAAAAAGCTATTGAATCCTTACATTCAGAGGCAAGGGCCAATAAAAACACGCAAAGAGCCGTAAAACGCGGTTATGCATCGCCTTCCCTATGCTTAATACGTGACGAATACGCCGAATGCTACAGAGAGCGTCGTTCATACTCAACACTACAGAAATCAGCAAGGGCCGTTGAGCTATTTTTACAAAGCATTCAGAAAGATGATATTCATATTGAGAAAATAGGCAGACGGCTTGTAACAGTATTCTTAGATGACCAGAAGCAACGAGGAGCAGCCGATCAATCTCGTCAAAACTGGCTTACATGCTTAGGATCGCTCTATGAATTTGCTAAACGCCGTTATGACGGAATCCCAGACAGTAACCCTTTTCACGGTCATAACCTCGAAGCACGTCGCACAATCGAGAGTTATCAACCGTTTACACCCGAACAAATGCAAAAGCTACTGGATGCAGCGGAGCCGGAGATCAGAAATATTATTTTAATGGGCTTGTTTTCAGGATGCAGATTAGACGAACTGGCAAGCCTGAAAAAGTCAGAGGTTGTAACTGTGGAAGGAATACGCTGTTTTTATATCAGCAAGAGTAAGACTAAAGCAGGGATCAGACATGTTCCGATACATTCGAGACTATCGATTATTGTCGATGAATATTTAAATCATAATTATGGTGAATATTTGTTCCCTCACTCGAACAAAGTAAAAAGAATCGACGGCAAGAAAGGCCCGTTCTATTCTCAAGCATTCTCACGTTTACGTCGTAGCGTCTTGCCAATCGCTACAGATAGACAATGCTTTCACAGCTTGCGCGGGATGTTCATCACTTGTCTTGATCGTGCCGGAGTGCCTGAACAGCGGATCGGAGCCATTACCGGACATACAGAGCAGAGAGCTAAAACAGAAGCCTTTCGCACCTACTCACAAGGGGCAAGCATTCCAGAATTAGCTGAATATGTAGAATTAGTAAAATATGAATTAAATATTGATTTTAAGGCGTAAAAAATCATAGGCGCTTCATTGCGCCTTGTCCTATTTCACTTCTCCGTCATACGTCGGAAGGGTGTCTTTAGTGGTGCTGGCTGTTCCTGCATTGGTTGGCACTTGGCTTTTTACCTGTCCGCCTGTGCTCTTAGGTGATGCGGTCTTTACAGCAATAGCATTAGTGGTTGCATAGCTCACCAGGCGGATTTGTTCGAACTGCAAATCGAACTGTAAAGCTGATTCTGTTTTATATTCGTAGTCAATGCCTGTCAGAATCATATTATCAAACGTCTTATGCTCTGTGCTTACAATAATAGGCTGTCTGGCATTCATTATTTCATCAAGATAAGCAATAGCCTGTGAACACCTGTTACCGTTCACCCCTGCACTTGATAGCATATCACCACGTAATGCTAATGGTGTTTCTGTAATAATGCCTGAAAGCATAAGTTTATTATTCTTGATCCTGACATTATCAGATACATCATTACCATCCTGCACAGGATACGATGTAACGTCGGCAGAACGTGAAACCTTAGTTGCCGGAACAGCGTCAAAAGTAATAGCTTTATAACTGGCTATCGTTGATGCATTTTCGTTATTCAGGTTGCTACATATAATGGCAAATCCGTTATCAGATTTAACCTTGCTGTTAGATGTATTAATGTTAGATGTGCTGTTGATCTGACTTTCTTTGATAGCCATTTATATTAATCCTTGTGTAATGAGCGGAAAGCAATAAATATTGCCCCCGCTTTATTATTAGTTATCGTTAAACTTAGTTAACGCTACTCTGTCCTGACAACGTGCTAAGAATCAGATTCGAACTAAACTGATTGTTGTTCGCTCTGATCTCAGTGCGGATTAAATCCTGAAAGCCGGGACCGTTAGGGATGACGTTAACAGAGATCATATCACTCGGCACCGTAACCTGTGCATTCACGTTAACAGGAGTTGCGTATTGACGTTGTAGGCTTACAGTCGGCTGATAGGCTTCTGCTTTACGTGCAACAAGGGTTGATCCGTAGCTGTTAGCATTGCCATTAATTAAATCAGTCCACCACCCTGGAACGCCGGACTGTGTTTCCTCACCGCGCACAATACGCCCTACATCTTTCGTATCGAGTCCAGTTGCATAACGAATACCTTCATTGATAATCGTTGATGGCGACCATTCCCCATCTGTAACAGCGTCCATAACCTTTTGTGTCTCAGGTCGGTTATCATTCTCACCACGGCTAAGATGTTTATTAATCCAGCTTGTGATTTGATTCCCGTAAGAAGTCATAGAGGTCAGTAATACAGCGCCTTGTTTAGCCAAATCCCCGAACGATGCACCAACACCATAAGCTGCATTCTGTAAGGCTTTGCTTTCTTCCGGTTTGAGTGCTGGCATGTTGGCTATGCCATCAAAGAAGCCCAAAATAGCCTGATTCGATAGTCCATCTGTCAGACGGTCAAAGGCTGTAGCTGTCTTGTTAGCTGCGCGATATTGCTCTTTCTGTGCTTCTGTCAGTAGCTGCCCGTTGTTTTCCATATCAACCATCGTTTTACGGAACTCTTCCCCATCACGGGAAAACATCTTAAGATAATGGCTGGCATCGTCTGCTAATGGTTCGATCAGGGATATGATGGCTTCTTTAGTCATTCCTCGGCGTTCACCTTCTCTCACCACGTCTTGCAGGAGTTGCAGCGGTCGCCCCTGGTAGGAAGCTATCTTATCTTTGTTCCATGCAAAGGCATTCTGAATATCATTTAATGATCCTTCCCCGCCTCGCCACTCTTTTTTCTTACTATCCCATTCAGCAGTTCGGCTTTGATGACCAATGCGTTCGTTTAAGTCTTTGATATTATCAGTGGTCTTGTCCGCGCTTGCACTTGATACACCGTTTGCCCTCCCCCAATTAACCATTGCAGCCACCTGATTGCTATCGGCACCTACCAGATCGCTCATCTTCTGCAATTCCATACGTTCACGGGCTTTTTCCATTCCAGCGGATACAGCCATACTTCCTAAGCCAACGGCAGCGCCGCCGATAATGCCACCAACACCGCCCATCATTAACGCGCCACCGCCGCTAACACCTTCTTTGTGGAGCTTCTTAGAAGTAACTGGATATACCCCCCCAGCGGCAGCATTACGACGCGTAGCAGCGGCTGCGGCTCGTCTTTCTAATGTGATACGGTCACGGATCAGGGCATTCATCTTCGCTTGCGATATAGCGCCGGATTCATAGAGGCGGGTTTGTTCCTTAATGTAACGTAGAGCATCGTGATATTTCTTAATATCCATCCCTTCGCCATAGCGGGAATTGTTCTTGATGCCTTGTAACTGGCGATATGATGCAAGGCGCTTGATCTCTGCCTTTTCAGCAATTGAGGCTTGTTTAGCCTGTGCTTTAGCGAGGTTTTTAGCTTCCTGTAGCTTCTGTTTAGTGCTGGCTTTAGATGCCTGTGTCTCAGATTTAACAGCCTGCTTAACATGCTGATCATGCTGGCGCTGAATCTCTTTTCCCAGCCTCTGTAAATCTTTCTGACGTGCTGCCGCCACTTGCACAGGTTTGATCCCCTGCATCTTCTTTTGTAGCTTATCCACTTCATTCTTAGCTTTCTGTAAGCTCTTGAAATCAGTGGTAAATGTCACAACATTACTAATTCGTGAGGCGCTAATTTCTAACATGCTAATTGTTTCCCTGTATTATGATTGTTGTTTGTTATTGTTTTTTAGAACAGTAGTATGTAATTGCTTCAAAAGTGCTGCAGCCCGTCTGAAACACACGCTGCCGCACATTATTTGCATCAATTGAAAGCATTCTGCATAAGGCACTGACATTGATTATTGAGTCATCGCTAATAGCTGCCAGTTCTTTTACAGACTTAAGAATTAATGCCTGTGAATTTTCTGTGTTCATTGGTTTTCTCTCACATATATATTTTTATTTGGGTTTGTAGACAGTAGAAAAACAAAAAAGGCAAAGAGATTCGTTACTGTATTTGCGCCTACAGGTTAGTTAATCCCTTTACCCTTATTTTCCAGACGATGGGAATCGTCTATTAATGCTTTATTACGCAGCAGATCCGAAGATGATAGCTTGCGGAATGTTGTTTACTGGCAGATAAGATGTCTCAGTAACCACAGATGGGAATTGGAATTCATCCTTGATTAGATATTGGTGATGTAACACGGCATCTTGACCTAACTCAGCATGACGCACACCAACTCCTGTGTGAAGCTGATAGCACTGTGCCGATTTATCCATTACTGGAACAATTGCGAAACCGTTCTCTCCGATGTGAGCAACAATCTCAGGAAACATTGACACATCAATAACAGTGATCCCACCAATCTGGAAAGAGTCATAGGCTGGGTTAGAATCAACCATACGGGTAAACAGGGCCGTAGCACTCGCATCACCTGCATATTTCACCATGTCACTGATCAGCGGGTTAGATGACAAACCATCAGCAGCAGCGCCAGCAGCAAAGATAATTACACCAGTTCGCTTTGCAGCAAGACCAGACCCCAGCTTTTCACTCTGTAAGCGCACCGCTTTACGAATAGCAAGGAACGGGTTAACAGTAGTCGATGCAAAGTCGATAGCGGGTACCGTGGTTTTAGCCTGACCGTCGAGGAAGTCGAGAGCACCTTGTCCGGCATATTCAGATTCAACTTTCAGTCCCAGCAGCGCGGTAATCAGATCCACTTCAACACGGTTTGCGTGTGAACGGTAATGAGCCTCAGAGAAATCATTAACCGCTACCAGCATAGCATCAGAACGGTTTGGATATTGGCGGCTGTATTGTTCCAGGTCACGAGAAGTAACAGCGTTAATACTGCCGACGTGTTTCATCTGGAAAAGTTTGTTTGACCATTCCTGACGTTTAGAGGCGTTCCAGTCGCTTTGAGCGTAAGGCGAGGTTTCCCCAGCTACCTGCACAAACTGATCGATCAGGTCGGTAAGAAGAATGCTGTTTTCTGTATGATATTGCACATCGAACAGATCGAGATTAGTAATCAGGGTATTAAGTGCATTCTCATAAGCAAAAGGAGTTACTACCGCAGTATTAACGCCAAAATATGCTGATAAATCATTCATTATTATTTTCCTTGTTAAGTCGTAGGGATCGCAAGTTCTTCATAACCAGCAATTACAAAGCCGAGAGATTGCAGTTTTGCAATAACACTTGCCTTTTCCATGCTGTTAAATTCAATCCCATCTTCAGCCAGAATAACGAAAGTAGGATGTGCAACCACTACGCTTTCCTGTCCTTCATAAGCCGGTTCAACTACTACGTGAGCAATATCAGATGCAGTTGTTGCTTTGGTGCCATCGGCTTTCAGCAAAGCCCCGACAATAAGATCGTCAGTGAGAGGTGAAGCCAGTTTGACGAGGCGATCTTGCAGCACTGGATCAGCAGCGTAAGCTACTACCTTACAGCGTGAACGGGAATTATCCGCATTCACTGCTTTTAATTTTCCATATGGGTTAGCCATAAGATTATTTTCCTTTCAGTTGTTTAATTTTAGATTTAAGGGCATCAGCAAGACTAACCTCATCAGCCGATTTAAATAATTGGGCAGTGGTAGAACGAAGACTTTCGGGAGTAACTCCCAACAGTGCGGCAACCTTAATGAGGTTTTCATCACTAACAATCATCGTTTCCCCGTCTTTGCTGATAATCATTTCTTGTTTCATAAATAACGTTCCTGTTAGTGCCAGACAAATAAAAAGCCCCAATGCCGTAAGAGGTTAATTCTGACCAGCAAAGGGGCTTTAACGTGCGGGCAATTACATAATTGATAAGTTAAACTATAAGATGATTAAACATATCAGCAAATACACTTTTTAAATATACTTGATGATATGCTTAAAGGATGAATATCAGATCTTAGAAGGAAGGCTCTTAGGAGTTGCCCCTGGAATCACTAAGATCTGATATTCTGGATGCGGTGGCTAACCGCTGCCTGTTTTTGCTGTGGATGCAACAAAGTAAGGCTTTAAGGAATCACTATTCCAATTCTCATCTACTCACAGATTAAATTTTAATAGGATTAACTACACCAACAATAATCTACCGTTTCAGAAAAAGCGTTTTTACAACCAAAGATTATAGATTTGCAGTCTATAAAACCCGTTTTGCTATCAATATTTCCAAAGGTTATTGCACAATTCTTAGCTAAACTCTCTCTGCTTGCGGCTAACGTTATGCAGATGATTGTTTTTGACAACAACTTAATAGATTATTCTGTTACTAACTTCCGTCATTAAATAAGAGTTTAATGATGTTAGTAAATAGTTATAAAATATAACTATCAGTGTAAGGCTCTTTAATGTTTTCGGACAAAATAAGGAGCTTTAGGATAAGCATAGATGAAAAATAAAAGCGGGAAGGGCAAGGAGATAACACCTACCCGCTTTTATCAAAATTAAGCACAATGCCTAACAACATTCATCAACACAACGTAGAAACAATCAACAATCAAAGAGGGAGTTATGATTATTCTAAAACTTCTTGAGAGATGGAAGGTAATATTTGTTAGAGGTTAATGCCATTCAACCTTTGAGGCTATCACCTTCCATATGCAGGGATTTATGACAGGAAAAGGATTAACACCAGTCAAAACCTTTTTATCTACCCCTGATATCATTATATAATGATATCGTTATAAATGCAAATGATTTTCATTATCATTTAGAGAAAATAGCACTTTTTGCTAAATCATCTACTAATTGCTGAATCTCTTCACTTGCAGCCTTTAACGTGCTGGCGGTGTCTGTGATGGTTTGAGTGCACATCTTGGCATCGTCCTCAATTAGCTCTAAATCGCTCACCAGAGAGATAAAATCGTCAAGGCTTACATTCACCTTCATTAAGCTAATAACGCATTGAGAGAGCGTGTAATCGCATAAATCTGAATAGGCTTGATTTATTCTTGTTTGTAGTGAGATAGTCAGATCTAAAAGTTGTTCCATTGCATTGCTAATATCTTCTTCCATTATGCGGCTTCTCCTTGTAATGCATCATTAATCATATTCAATACGATGTTAAAAGGTGTCTTGAGCGTCAGCACTTCATCACGATAACGCTCTAATGCTTCGTAGTCTTCTGTTTCTTTTGCCAGCCGGATTAACTCAGCATAGTTTTTTGCATCAGACAGGATCATCTGAAATAATTGTGTTTCTTGAATATAGCCAATCATTATTTTTCCTTTTTCGAATATTTTCATTGGGCGCTTATACATACACCCATCATTTTATTAGTTAGAACGTTTGTTAGAAGCTAATGTATCTTCTAAATGAGCCATCAGATCGACTTCCGATGCACCACCTACACAATTATTGAAAGCGTTAAATCCCAAAAAATGATGATAGGAGCTAAACCCTAAAAGTTGCCAACGCTTCAGAGTGCCATCAGAAATTATTGTTTGTTTTCTTGTTCTTGGGCGAAAGTAAACGCCTGGCATTGACTGGATTATTTCTAATTCTTTATCACTTAATTCAGGGGATTCTGTTTCAAGAATAAATATTATCTCTTCCCCTGGAATTTCATTATTGGTATGTGTCGGTGGACGTTGTCTTGTTGAATTGAAGTTACTGTTTTTTTCAATACGTTTTAAGTTGTTCTTTTTCTTTCTTCCCATTTTCCCTCTTTTTATGTGGAGTATAAAAACTTGATACCATTGTTATGATGAATATCGCCATAAATGCATTTACCATATGTATTGCCCGATCTGTTGTTATTGATTGTTTGTGATAAACAATTCAAAATCTTTGTTTAATTTCAAAAGACGAAATGTAGTGCTGTTAATCCCTTCATAATTCAGCACACCGAACGATGTAAAATGATTTACGTGTTGTGCGCTGTAGCCGCCTAAACTACAAAAGCTAACCACTGTCGGCGGTGCGAACTCTATTTCCAAAATAGCTTTTAAAATGTTGTATCCGCTTTCAGTTATTTCAATAGTTTTGTTTCCTATAGTGATGTTATAAGCCATTTATTCTCCTTAAAAGGGTAGTGAATCATATATTGTGCTCTCACTTTTGAGATCAATTATCAAAGAGTCAAAATCATTTTCACAAAGATAGATATTCTTTGAATCTAATGCTCGTTTTACAAAATCTTCTGTTTCTTCGTGCGGTGGTTTCTTCTTATCAAGGGAAAGAAGCCAAGTAAAAATTTCGGGCCGCTCAGGGAACTCTGATTCCTGTGTTTCTTCTTCAATGATGATTTCGGAAACATTCAATATTTCATTAGATTCGTCTTCTTTCTCAGAAGGATCAGGTAGTGATGACTCTCCAGGGGGAGTAATGTGTGCATCTGTGAATGGTAATGCTTTATAGAGTGATGTTTGCCCGTCCCGAGCCTCTACAGAAAGAACTCCCATATCAACAAACATATTTATAATATTGCGAACCTGGCGATCACTAACCATTCCAATATTAGATAATGTTTTTTGAGTGGCGTAACATTCTTGCCCTTGTTCATTGAATCCAGCTATATAGCTATAGATTTCAACGGCTGGCAGTGTAGCGGTGTATTCATTACCTGACGGTGAGAACCACTTTTTAAACATCTTCAACCACTGCTCAACAACTACATATTTTTGTTTACCATCTTTCTGATTTAGACATTTGGCTTTCGCTTCGGCAATTGTTTTGATATTTTTGATCATTTAGTTCCTCCTTTGTAAGGACTGTAATTAGTAATTCATTAACAAGTTTTGGAATTGATTTCCCTTCTGCCTTTGCACGATTTAACAACGCGTTATAAGTTGCAGAATCAAAATTAATATTCATTTGGTTTTCTCCTTCTCCTGTTATTATTCTTTCTCTGCTTCTGCCTTACGCAGTTCATCAATAATTTTTAGTGCATCGTCAAAACATTTTTCACGCTCTGGATAACCACAGCGTCGCGCTGTGTTCCTATTCATTCTTACCCTAAAGCGGTTGATCTCACCACGTTTCCAGGCTTCCACAATATCCAGCGGGGTGTAGTATTTCACTAATTAACCTCCTATTCTATTTGGTTAAAAGAAAAAACACCTTGCAAGCCTGACGGCTTGAAAAGTGCATTGATTTTAATTATTTAGAGGATAGGAATGTTTTCCTGTCCCTAATATTACTTTACCATAACTAAAGGCTTTTGTCAACCCCTGCCCATAAAATATTGATCATTTTTCAGTATGTTATGATTTTGCTTAGCAATTCGTGCTCTTCTGTGTGATGCTATTCTTCCTTATTCTCTAAAACGCGTTCTAACGAGGTTTTGATAAAAACAATACATTCCCTTATGTAATGACAGTTTAGCTCGCCTACGGCTTGATTTAAGCGGTAGAATCTTATTTAACCTTCAACTACTAAAACCATTCTTTTTTGTTTGTTGTTGGTTGTTGTCTGTGTCTATGTGCTAACATCGCTAACGCGTAGCACACAAGGTTATTGCACTCGTCAGAGTATTGCACAATAGATTTTCTCTTAAATAGATTGATGATCGTTAGATGGTAGTTAGTTAATTATCGTTATGCGCACAGCGCAAGACTATTTAGCCTTACGCAAGCCGTAGGCTATTTGCACATAGTAGATTACATATTCGTTGTGAGCGGCATTAGCGAACATATATCTACTAACTAACATCAACAAACAAAAACTATGTGTTATGACAAGCAGTCTAACGACTAACACTCTAACTTGTGCAAGGTTCTGGCGAATGCCAATAGATTAAGGGATACCCGTTAGACTCCCTAACGGGTATCCCTATAATTATTCTTATAAAGATAAAAAAGAATTATATTATATAGTTTAATTGTAGTTTAATTGTAGTATTGTCGGAAATCATTTCCTAGGTGGTAGGAACTCATTTCCTAGGTAGGTAGGAACTCATTTCCTAGGTAGGTAGGAAACCACTTCCACGGTTATTTCCTAAATAGATCGGAACTCATTTCCCAGGTGTTATTTATACTTATCGGGTATCAGACTTGATAGGGGTAGTTCACAGTGACCTACCATTACATCCATTTATCACATAACATCTGTGCAATGATCTTCTAAAAGTGTTTCTTGCTATCAAAAATTAAACATCTAAAACAGGCTTAAATTCAATGTAATTGATGATTAATCCCTGTGTAATTCCTACGTAAAAATCCAATGAAAAAGTGGCTTAAAAGGCAATGTTAGCTTTCTTCACTTTTACATCACTTTCGCAAAGCCTTGTGTAATGCGGCTTACAGAGCACTATCAGAAATTGTTGATTAAAAATCAATCTATTATTTGTCGAACAAGTTTTCTTTAATGCAACAAAAAATTAATTTTTTCAAAATAAACACGCTATTTAATAGCTTGCTAATTTTAGCAAAACGTAACTACATGATTCTCATGTAAGACGTGTAGTGATAAAGCAGGCTAAATCACCACACTAAAAACCTTCGAATTTCGTAGTGAAAAAAGTCCTTTACACACCTAATCAACACGATCAATAATCACTACACACAAATCAACACAGAAGGAAAATGAAAATGGCTAATATTGGATACATTAGGGTATCGACTGTCCAACAAAACACAGACCGTCAATTAGCTGGAGTAACTCTTGATAAAGTCTTTGAAGATAAAGCGTCAGGCAAGAATACCCAGCGCCCACAGTTTGAGGCAATGATGAACTATGTGCGTGAAGGTGATGTTTTGCATGTTCACAGCATTGATCGACTTTGCCGTAATACAGCCGACCTACTAGCAACGGTTGAGCAATTAACAGAGCGCGGCGTGTCTGTGCATTTCCATAAAGAAGACTTTAAGACAGGGAAGAACTCTCCCGCAGGGAATATGATGCTCACAGTGCTTGCAGCAGTGGCACAAATGGAACGTGAAATGATGCTTGAGCGGCAACGTGAGGGGATTGCCGCAGCTAAGGCCGCTGGACGTATAGCAAAACGTGGTAATGGAAAAGCAATTGATCGAGCGGGAATTGTTGCCGCTCTCGCGAATGGTGGATCAATTCGGAGCGTAGCAAAAGATTTCAGTGTCAGCACACAGACGGTGCAACGTATCAAGAAAGAGCAGGAAGCGTAATGCCTCCTGATATTTCAGAATTGTCGCCGCGTGGACCTGACGGCGCTGATCTTCTCGTTAAGCGATGATCACGTATGCGCCGATTTCAGAGAAAAAGACAGTAACTGAACTCACTATGAAGGCTAAATGTATCTTTACACTTGATGAAAACGTTCAAAAAACAACCTAGCCCCAAAATTCAACAAATTTCAAAACATTGTTTTTAAAAGAAAATTAAATCTACATCAAATATTGGTTGACGTAGATTGAGGTGAATAGTAGACTATTAGGATAAATTACCAGTATTGCACACAACAAATTTGCATGATTTAATCCTCCTCACATTCATTTAGGAGGCGTTATGCATTTATCTTCAAAACATCTTAGCACTATCCGCTTTCTCGTTATTGCTTCATTCGTTGTAGCTATCAGTTACCGACTTTTTGTTGCCTCCAATGACGAAATGAATCCTCTTGCTATTATTGCCCATTCAATAGCGACAATAGTTAGACGGTTTGAAAAACCGTAATACAATAAACATCCGAAATAATTTCGAAAGCAACTCATTTTTACTCTGCAAACAATCAGAAAAGACTTAATTTTGCTAAGTTAATGCATTAATCTAAAAACGCTTTAAATCAATACATAACCATTATCTCTTGGGATTATTTACATGCGCAAAAGTTTAATGCTGTTACTTGCTTCAACATTGATTATTTCTGGATGTGCAACAAAAAAACAACTCGTTCCAACTGGTGGAAGCAAATCAGACGGCACAGTTAGGATGAGTTATTCTTACGGTATGTTTGAAAGTCCTGTTGTAGATCCACAACAAGGCATGAATGCAGCCAAAGCGCGTTGTGCCGCTTGGGGATATTCAGGAGCCGAGCCTTTTGGTGGATTCACTTCTCAATGTTCACAACCTTCTTCATCTGGTTGTATGCAAACACTTGTGACTATCGAATATCAATGCACTGGCGATATTAAGAAGTAATAATTAGGGGCTTCCAGCCCCTTCTATAACCATTCATGGAACAGGGACAACCGAAATCACTTTAAACCCTGAAACAGCCGTTACTCCATTAGATGGAGAATTAAATCTCACAGTATCTTTTCTTACTGCATCATGAATTTCATCTTTTGTTGGTTCATGCTCTGAATGGAATAAAAACCTCTTCCATTCTAATTTGATCACCGTCTCTATGCTCATAAGTAATCTTGTAGCTAACAGTCATATCAACCTCATGCAGGGGAATTGTGAGATTATTATAGACAATAGAAACCATAAAGCCCCGTTGGTGATACGGCAACAAGCGGAGCGTAGCGACTTCATCAGATTGTCAGAAAGATCACACCTTATCAGGATAACCGTGTACCCGTTGGGAGCGTGGCTGAAACGCTGATAGAGCTTGCATATGGTTTGCAAGGACCAATATCACCATAAACCTGTTTACGCAGCCGCAAGGCCGCACATCGGGCTTAAATGCGTGTGTTCAGTCTGTCGATGACATTACAATGCCAGGATGGGCTTTATCTTCACGTTGTGCTATCGCGGTGTGAGAGGTGCAACTGCCGCCAACGTTAGGTTATACTGTCATCTCACCGTGTAACTTAACGTGACAGTTACTAAGGGCGGATCACAATGGTAGAACTCCTAAGCAAATTAAATAGGTAACTGTTTAAGTTGCTGACAGAGAAGACTTTTTTGGTCTTCTCCACCTGGGGAGATTCTGGAGCGGGCGAAGGGAATCGAACCCTCGTATAGAGCTTGGGAAGCTCTCGTTCT
>OBUO01000336.1_pt1 | contig 12720 bp, 10 predicted proteins | sample 1475861 | NCBI WGS metagenome assembly OBUO01 (sample SAMEA2579936, study PRJEB22360) | human gut metagenome | biome: human gut; feature: human-associated habitat; material: faeces | place: Denmark | collected 2008/2010
GTGAACGCTGGCTATCGACGCAGGAAAGTAACGCGTTGTTCCTGGCTGCCCGTACTCTTCAGGATTTACCGGGCAAATGGCAGGCGCAAACCACTTTCTCTGCTGAGCCGCTGACAGGCGAGAAAGCGCAAACCAGCAATCTGAATAGCGATCAACTTGCCACCTTGCAGGTGACCAACAGTGGCGATCAGCCGTTATGGCTGCGTGTGGATGCCAGCGGTTATCCGCAATCCGCACCTTTATCGGCGAGCAATGTGCTGCAAATTGAGCGTCATATTCTGGGTACTGACGGTAAGAGCAAATCGCTGGACTCGTTACGTAGCGGCGATCTGGTGCTGGTGTGGTTGCAGGTTAAAGCCAGTAACAGTGTACCGGATGCGTTAGTCGTGGATCTGTTGCCTGCGGGGCTGGAACTGGAAAACCAGAATCTGGCGAACGGCAGCGCCAGCCTAGAGCAAAGTGGTGGTGAAGTGCAGAACTTGCTGAACCAGATGCAGCAGGCGAGCATTAAGCACATAGAGTTCCGTGACGATCGCTTTGTGGCGGCGGTTGCCGTTGATGAATATCAACCGGTAACGCTGGTGTATCTGGCGCGGGCGGTGACGCCGGGAACGTATCAGGTGCCGCAGCCTATGGTGGAATCAATGTATGTTCCTCAATGGCGGGCGACTGGTGCGGCTGACGATCTGTTGATAGTCAGACCGTAAATGCCTCGCCTGTTAACCAAACGCGGCTGCTGGATAATGCTGGCAGCCGCGCCTTTTATCATCATTCTGGCAGCATGGGCAGCAGATAAACTCTGGCCTCTGCCATTGCAAGAAGTGAATCCTGCACGCGTGGTGGTGGCGCAGGATGGTACGCCACTCTGGCGTTTCGCCGATGCTGACGGTATCTGGCGTTATCCGGTAACAATCGAAGATGTTTCTCCACGTTACCTTGAAGCGCTGATCAATTATGAAGATCGCTGGTTCTGGATGCATCCGGGGGTGAATCCGTTCTCGGTGGCGCGTGCAGCCTGGCAAGATCTCACGTCGGGTCGGGTCATTTCCGGCGGCAGCACGCTCACCATGCAGGTGGCGCGCCTGCTTGATCCTCACCCCAAAACGTTTGGCGGCAAAATTCGCCAGCTCTGGCGCGCGTTGCAACTGGAATGGCATCTGTCTAAACGTGAAATTCTGACCTTGTATCTTAACCGTGCCCCGTTTGGCGGTACGTTGCAGGGGATTGGTGCGGCAAGTTGGGCTTACCTCGGGAAATCGCCTGCGAATTTAAGCTATTCCGAGGCGGCAATGCTGGCGGTGTTGCCGCAAGCGCCCAGCCGTCTTCGCCCGGATCGTTGGCCGGAGCGTGCCGAAGCCGCGCGTAATAAAGTGCTCGAACGGATGGCCGTGCAAGGTGTGTGGTCCCATGAGCGGGTAAAAGAGTCAAGGGAAGAACCCATCTGGCTGGCACCCCGACAAATGCCGCAACTGGCACCGCTGTTTTCGCGCATGATGCTCGGTAAAAGCAAAAGCGACAAAATCGTTACTACGCTGGATGCCGGTCTTCAACGACGTCTGGAAGAACTGGCGCAAAACTGGAAAGGACGATTACCACCGCGCAGCTCACTGGCGATGATCGTGGTTGATCATACCGATATGCGTGTTCGCGGCTGGGTGGGTTCGGTTGATCTCAACGATGATTCACGCTTTGGTCATGTTGATATGGTCAATGCGATCCGATCGCCAGGATCGGTGCTCAAACCGTTTGTTTACGGTCTGGCGCTGGATGAAGGCTTGATCCACCCGGCATCGCTGTTGCAAGACGTCCCCCGGCGTACCGGTGATTACCGACCTGGCAACTTTGACAGCGGTTTTCATGGGCCGATCAGCATGAGCGAGGCGCTGGTGCGCTCGCTGAATTTACCAGCTGTGCAGGTGCTGGAAGCCTATGGACCGAAACGGTTTGCGGCAAAATTACGCAATGTTGGATTGCCGTTGTATCTGCCCAACGGTGCTGCGCCGAATCTTTCGCTCATTCTCGGCGGCGCTGGTGCAAAACTGGAAGATATGGCGGCGGCCTATACCGCGTTTGCTCGCCACGGCAAGGCAGGTAAATTGCGCTTACAGCCTGACGATCCGCTGCTTGAACGGCCTTTAATGTCGTCGGGGGCTGCGTGGATCATTCGCCGGATTATGGCTGATGAAGCGCAACCCTTGCCGGATGGTGCCTTGCCGCGCGTCGCCCCACTGGCATGGAAAACGGGCACCAGCTATGGCTATCGTGATGCCTGGGCGATTGGGGTTAACGCTCGCTATGTCATTGGGATCTGGACTGGCAGACCGGACGGCACGCCCGTTGTTGGTCAGTTTGGCTTTGCCAGTGCCGTACCGCTGTTGAATCAGGTTAATAATATCTTACTGTCGCGCAGTGTGAATTTGCCGGAAGACCCACGTCCTGACTCTGTAAGTCGTGGCGTTATCTGCTGGCCGGGCGGACAGTCTTTGCCGGAAGGTGACGGTAACTGTCGCCGCCGCCTGGCAACCTGGCTGCTGGACGGGAGCCAGCCGCCAACTCTATTACTGCCGGAGCAGGAAGGCATTAATGGCATTCGTTTCCCCATCTGGCTGGATGAAAACGGCAAACGTGTTGCCGCTGATTGCCCTCAGGCGCGACAAGAAATGATAAATGTCTGGCCGCTACCGCTGGAACCCTGGCTGCCCGCATCAGAACGTCGCGCTGTGCGCTTGCCACCGGCCTCGACAATTTGCCCGCCATACGGTCACGATGCACAACTCCCGCTGCAGCTAACAGGTGTGCGCGATGGCGCGATTATTAAACGTTTACCGGGCGCAGCGGAAGCGACTTTGCCGTTGCAATCAAGTGGAGGGGCAGGTGAACGCTGGTGGTTTCTGAATGGCGAACCGTTAACTGAACGTGGGCGCAACGTGACCCTGCATTTGACGGATAAAGGCGATTATCAATTGCTGGTGATGGATGACGTGGGGCAAATAGCGACAGTGAAATTTGTCATGCAATAGTCTGTTTTGTCCCTGATTGTTGCTTAAACTGGGTTTATTTTAAAAAAATGTTACCTTCATCAATAGTCAACGGCCCTGTTGCTCATTATAATCCGCGCCATCTCGTACGCTGGTACAGACAACAACAGAACAATTTACAGAGGTAAAAATGGCTATTGAACGTACTTTTTCCATCATCAAACCGAACGCGGTAGCAAAAAACGTGATTGGTAGTATCTTTGCGCGCTTTGAAGCTGCAGGGTTCAAAATTGTCGGCACCAAAATGCTGCACCTGACCGTTGAACAGGCTCGTGGCTTTTATGCTGAACACGATGGAAAACCGTTCTTTGATGGTCTGGTTGAATTCATGACTTCTGGCCCGATCGTTGTTTCCGTGCTGGAAGGTGAAAATGCTGTTCAGCGTCACCGCGATCTGCTGGGCGCGACCAATCCGGCAAACGCACTGGCCGGTACTCTGCGTGCTGATTACGCTGACAGCCTGACCGAAAATGGTACCCACGGTTCTGATTCCGTCGAATCTGCCGCTCGCGAAATCGCTTATTTCTTCGGCGAAGGCGAAGTGTGCCCGCGCACCCGTTAATAATTTCGTAAATGCCGCGTGCAAACGTGGCATCCGTGCGCCAGAATTTGTACAATGCAGCGCCCCCGGACGAGCAGCCGCTCACCGGGGCGTTTCTTTTTTCAACCCTCCAGGGGCCATAACGTGTAATAACGAGGCCGGAATAGCATATGTCTGAACAATTAGTCACACCTGAAAACGTCACCACGAAAGATGGAAAAATCAACCTGCTGGATCTCAACCGTCAGCAGATGCGGGAGTTTTTTAAAGATTTAGGTGAAAAACCCTTCCGCGCCGATCAGGTGATGAAGTGGATGTATCACTATTGCTGCGACAACTTTGATGAGATGACCGACATCAATAAAGTGTTGCGCGGCAAACTGAAAGAGGTGGCGGAAATCCGTGCACCGGAAGTGGTTGAAGAACAGCGTTCATCTGACGGCACCATTAAATGGGCGATCGCCGTTGGCGATCAGCGCGTTGAAACGGTATATATCCCGGAAGACGACCGTGCCACGCTCTGCGTCTCTTCGCAGGTGGGGTGTGCGCTGGAGTGTAAATTCTGTTCCACCGCCCAGCAGGGCTTTAACCGCAACCTGCGGGTATCGGAAATTATCGGCCAGGTGTGGCGTGCGGCGAAAATTGTCGGCGCAGCAAAAGTCACCGGTCAGCGCCCAATCACTAACGTAGTGATGATGGGTATGGGCGAGCCGCTGCTCAACCTGAACAACGTCGTTCCGGCGATGGAAATCATGCTTGATGATTTCGGTTTTGGCCTGTCAAAACGTCGCGTCACGCTTTCCACTTCCGGTGTGGTTCCGGCGCTGGATAAACTGGGCGATATGATCGACGTAGCGCTGGCAATTTCCCTGCACGCGCCGAACGACGAAATTCGTGACGAGATTGTGCCGATCAACAAAAAGTACAATATCGAAACGTTCCTTGCGGCGGTGCGCCGTTATCTGGAGAAATCCAACGCCAATCAGGGCCGAGTCACTATTGAATACGTGATGCTTGACCACGTTAACGACGGCACTGAACACGCGCACCAACTGGCGGAACTACTGAAAGATACGCCGTGTAAGATCAACCTGATCCCGTGGAACCCGTTCCCGGGCGCGCCGTATGGACGCAGTTCGAACAGCCGTATCGACCGTTTCTCAAAAGTGCTGATGAGCTACGGTTTCACCACTATTGTGCGTAAAACTCGTGGTGATGATATCGATGCTGCTTGTGGTCAGTTGGCGGGCGATGTTATCGACCGTACGAAACGTACTCTGCGTAAGCGGATGCAGGGTGAAGCCATCGACATTAAAGCGGTCTGATAGCCATTACGCCACGGTTACTTTATGTACCGTGGCGTAATCTTTTATGAATGAAGTATTAAGTTGCAATTGTCTGGTCAATATTAACGGTGCGTTTTTGCTGACTTTAAGGCAGTATGTAACGATGCAACAGTAAGTTAGCCTTAGCGAATGTGGGCTTTGTCACGAGCACACAGACGGTCTTATACTGTATGATAACGGTTAACTTAACGGATGTTTCGCGGTGTGGGTGGGCATGATGGTTCACCGGCATCTCAATTCTCATTTAAACGTACCTGCAGCGAATGAATACTGAAGCCACGCACGACCAAAATGAAGCACTTACTACCGGCGCTCGCCTGCATAATGCTCGCGAACAACTAGGACTTAGTCAACAGGCCGTTGCCGAGCGACTTTGCCTGAAGGTTTCCACGGTACGCGACATTGAAGAAGATAAGGCACCTGCCGATCTTGCTTCAACATTCCTGCGCGGATATATCCGCTCTTATGCGCGTCTGGTACATATTCCAGAAGAAGAACTGCTGCCAGGGCTGGAAAAGCAGGCTCCACTACGGGCTGCAAAAGTTGCGCCGATGCAGAGTTTTTCCCTCGGTAAACGCCGCAAAAAACGTGACGGCTGGCTGATGACCTTCACCTGGCTGGTGTTGTTTGTGGTTATTGGTCTGAGCGGTGCCTGGTGGTGGCAAGACCACAAAGCTCAGCAGGAAGAGATCACCACTATGGCCGATCAATCTTCTGCGGAACTGAATAATAATCAAAGCCAGAGTGTACCGTTAGATACGTCGACAACCATAGATCAGGCTATGGCGACCACGCCGACATCACCTGTGGATACCACCGCAACCAACACGCAAACACCTGCCGTAACTGCGCCAGCACCAGCTGTTGATCCGCAACAGAATGCGGTTGTTCCACCTTCGCAGGCAAATGTTGATACCGCTGCGACTCCGGCACCAGCGGCAACAACAACACCAGATGGCGCTGCGCCGTTGCCAACCGATCAGGCTGGCGTGACCACGCCGGCGGTTGACCCGAATGCGCTGGTGATGAACTTTACTGCCGATTGCTGGCTGGAAGTCACCGATGCTACCGGTAAAAAACTGTTTAGCGGTATGCAGCGTAAAGACGGTAATTTGAACTTAACCGGCCAGGCACCGTACAAACTGAAAATTGGTGCGCCAGCCGCAGTACAGATCCAGTATCAAGGGAAACCTGTCGATCTGAGTCGTTTTATCAGAACTAACCAGGTTGCGCGTCTGACCCTCAATGCCGAACAATCACCGGCGCAGTAACAGACGGGTAACGCGGGAGATTTTTCATGCATAACCAGGCTCCAATTCAACGTAGAAAATCAACACGTATTTACGTTGGGAATGTGCCGATTGGCGATGGTGCTCCCATCGCCGTACAGTCCATGACCAATACGCGTACGACAGACGTCGAAGCAACGGTCAATCAAATCAAGGCGCTGGAACGTGTTGGCGCTGATATCGTCCGTGTCTCCGTACCGACGATGGACGCGGCAGAAGCGTTCAAACTCATCAAACAGCAGGTTAACGTGCCGCTGGTGGCTGACATCCACTTCGACTATCGCATTGCGCTGAAAGTAGCGGAATACGGCGTCGATTGTCTGCGTATTAACCCTGGCAATATCGGTAATGAAGAGCGTATTCGCATGGTGGTTGACTGTGCGCGCGATAAAAACATTCCGATCCGTATTGGCGTTAATGCCGGATCGTTGGAAAAAGATCTGCAAGAAAAGTATGGCGAACCGACGCCGCAGGCGTTGCTGGAATCTGCCATGCGTCATGTTGATCATCTCGATCGCCTGAACTTCGATCAGTTCAAAGTCAGCGTGAAAGCGTCTGACGTCTTCCTCGCTGTTGAGTCTTATCGTTTGCTGGCAAAACAAATCGATCAGCCGCTGCATCTGGGGATCACCGAAGCCGGTGGTGCGCGTAGCGGGGCAGTAAAATCCGCTATTGGTTTAGGTCTGCTGCTGTCTGAAGGCATCGGCGACACGCTGCGCGTATCGCTGGCGGCCGATCCGGTCGAAGAGATCAAAGTCGGTTTCGATATTTTGAAATCGCTGCGTATCCGTTCGCGCGGGATCAACTTCATCGCCTGCCCGACCTGTTCGCGTCAGGAATTTGATGTTATCGGTACGGTTAACGCGCTGGAGCAACGCCTGGAAGATATCATCACTCCGATGGACGTTTCGATTATCGGCTGCGTGGTGAATGGCCCTGGTGAGGCGCTGGTTTCTACACTCGGCGTCACTGGCGGCAACAAGAAAAGCGGCCTCTATGAAGAGGGCGTGCGCAAAGACCGTCTGGACAACAACGATATGATCGATCAGCTGGAAGCGCGCATTCGTGCGAAAGCCAGTCAGCTGGACGAAGCGCGTCGAATTGACGTTCAGCAGGTTGAAAAATAATAACGTGATGGGAAGCGCCTCGCTTCCCGTGTATGATTGAACCCGCATGGCTCCCGAAACATTGAGGGAAGCGTTGAGGGTTCATTTTTATATTCAGAAAGAGAATAAACGTGGCAAAAAACATTCAAGCCATTCGCGGCATGAACGATTACCTGCCTGGCGAAACGGCCATCTGGCAGCGCATTGAAGGCACACTGAAAAACGTGCTCGGCAGCTACGGTTACAGTGAAATCCGCTTGCCGATTGTAGAGCAGACCCCGCTATTCAAACGTGCGATTGGTGAAGTCACCGACGTGGTTGAAAAAGAGATGTACACCTTTGAGGATCGCAATGGCGACAGCCTGACTCTGCGCCCTGAAGGGACGGCGGGCTGTGTACGCGCCGGCATCGAGCATGGTCTTCTGTACAATCAGGAACAGCGTCTGTGGTATATCGGGCCTATGTTCCGTCACGAGCGTCCGCAGAAAGGGCGTTATCGTCAGTTCCATCAGTTGGGCTGCGAAGTTTTCGGTCTGCAAGGTCCGGATATCGACGCCGAACTGATTATGCTCACTGCCCGCTGGTGGCGCGCGCTGGGTATTTCCGAGCACGTAACTCTTGAGCTGAACTCTATCGGTTCGCTGGAAGCTCGTGCGAATTACCGCGATGCGCTGGTGGCATTCCTTGAGCAGCATAAAGAAAAGCTGGACGAAGACTGCAAACGCCGCATGTACACTAACCCGCTGCGCGTACTGGATTCAAAAAATCCGGAAGTGCAGGTGCTTCTCAACGACGCTCCGGCATTAGGCGATTATCTGGACGAGGAATCTCGTGAGCACTTTGCCGGTCTGTGCAAACTGCTTGAGAGCGCGGGTATCGCTTACACCGTAAACCAGCGTCTGGTGCGCGGTCTGGATTACTATAACCGTACCGTTTTCGAGTGGGTGACTAACAGCCTCGGTTCCCAGGGCACCGTGTGTGCAGGTGGTCGTTATGACGGTCTGGTGGAACAACTGGGTGGTCGTGCAACACCGGCAGTCGGTTTTGCGATGGGCCTCGAACGTCTTGTATTGTTAGTTCAGGCCGTTAATCCGGAATTTAAAGCCGATCCTGTTGTCGATATATACCTGGTGGCTTCAGGTGCTGACACACAATCTGCGGCTATGGCATTAGCAGAGCGTCTGCGTGATGAATTACCGGGCGTGAAACTGATGACCAACCACGGCGGCGGCAACTTTAAGAAACAGTTTGCCCGTGCTGATAAATGGGGTGCCCGCGTTGCTGTGGTGCTGGGTGAGTCTGAAGTGGCTAACGGCACAGCAGTAGTGAAGGATTTGCGCTCTGGTGAGCAAACTGCAGTTGCGCAGGATAGCGTAGCCGCGCATTTGCGCACGTTACTGGGTTAAGGAAGGAGAAGGACAGCGTGGAAATTTACGAGAACGAAAACGACCAGGTTGAAGCGGTTAAACGCTTTTTTGCTGAAAATGGCAAAGCACTGGCTGTTGGGGTGATTTTGGGCGTTGGCGCACTGATTGGCTGGCGCTACTGGAACAGCCATCAGGTTGATTCTGCACGCTCCGCTTCTCTTGCCTATCAAAATGCGGTTACCGCAGTGAGCGAAGGCAAACCGGATAGCATCCCAGCGGCGGAAAAATTTGCTGCTGAAAATAAAAATACTTATGGTGCGCTGGCTTCTTTGGAACTTGCGCAGCAATTTGTTGACAAAAATGAACTAGAGAAAGCTGCCGCCCAGTTACAACAGGGGCTGGCAGACACGAGCGATGAAAATCTCAAAGCCGTGATAAATCTGCGTCTTGCTCGCGTTCAGGTACAGCTCAAGCAGGCTGATGCCGCGTTAAAAACCCTTGATACCATCAAAGGTGAAGGGTGGGCTGCCATTGTTGCCGACCTGCGTGGTGAAGCATTGCTGAGCAAAGGTGATAAGCAAGGTGCGCGTAGTGCATGGGAAGCAGGCGTGAAAAGCGATGTTACCCCGGCACTGAGCGAAATGATGCAGATGAAAATTAATAATTTGTCCATCTGAGAGGGACCCGATGCAATTGCGTAAATTACTGCTGCCAGGACTGCTTTCCGTTACCCTTTTAAGCGGCTGTTCGCTGTTTAACAGCGAAGAAGATGTGGTAAAGATGTCCCCATTGCCAACCGTTGAAAACCAGTTTACGCCGACTACTGTGTGGAGCACTTCCGTTGGTAGCGGCATTGGCAACTTCTATTCCAATCTTCATCCGGCACTGGCGGACAACGTTGTCTATGCAGCGGACCGCGCTGGTTTAGTAAAAGCGCTGAATGCGGATGACGGCAAAGAAATCTGGTCTGTCAACCTGGCCGAGAAAGATGGCTGGTTCTCTAAAGATCCTGCATTACTTTCTGGCGGCGTGACCGTGTCTGGTGGGCATGTCTACATTGGCACCGAAAAGGCGCAGGTTTACGCGCTGAATACCAGCGATGGTACTGTGGCATGGCAAACTAAAGTCGCGGGTGAAGCACTTTCGCGCCCGGTGGTCAGCGACGGTCTGGTGTTAATCCACACCAGTAACGGTCAGTTACAAGCGCTGAACGAAGCTGACGGCGCTGTCAAATGGACAGTTAACCTCGATATGCCTTCGCTCTCTTTGCGTGGCGAGTCTGCGCCGGCAACGGCTTTTGGTGCGGCCGTCGTGGGTGGCGATAATGGTCGCGTCAGCGCAGTGCTGATGGAACAGGGCCAGATGATTTGGCAGCAGCGTATTTCCCAGGCGACCGGTTCTACCGAAATTGACCGTCTGAGCGATGTTGACACGACTCCCGTCGTTGTTAACGGCGTTGTTTTCGCGCTGGCCTATAATGGTAACCTGACGGCGCTTGATCTGCGCAGCGGTCAGATTATGTGGAAACGCGAACTGGGTTCGGTGAATGATTTCATCGTCGACGGCAATCGCATCTATCTGGTCGATCAAAATGACCGGGTGATGGCGTTGACCATTGATGGCGGCGTTACGCTGTGGACACAAAGCGATCTGCTGCATCGCCTGCTGACTTCTCCGGTGCTGTATAATGGCAACCTGGTGGTAGGCGACAGTGAAGGTTATCTGCACTGGATTAACGTCGAAGATGGTCGTTTCGTTGCCCAGCAAAAAGTTGATAGTTCCGGTTTCCAGACTGAACCGGTTGCTGCTGACGGCAAACTGCTGATCCAGGCAAAAGACGGAACCGTGTACTCTATTACACGTTAATCGTCTCTGTCGTTCACTTTGAAAACGGCTCCTGGACAGGGGCCGTTTTCCTGTTTTTAACAACGACACGAATATAGCGTGCGTTGTCTGATGATTTATAAAAATGAGGCTTTAAACATGGTACCTGTGGTCGCGCTTGTCGGGCGCCCTAACGTAGGAAAATCCACGTTATTTAACCGTCTAACTCGCACCCGAGATGCGCTGGTTGCGGATTTCCCGGGTCTGACTCGTGACCGTAAGTACGGTCGTGCGGAAATTGAAGGCCGCGAGTTTATCTGCATTGATACCGGCGGGATTGATGGCACCGAAGACGGTGTAGAGACACGTATGGCGGAACAGTCGCTGCTGGCGATTGAAGAAGCGGACGTTGTACTGTTTATGGTGGATGCGCGCGCGGGCCTGATGCCGGCGGATGAAGCGATTGCTAAACATCTGCGCTCCCGTGAAAAACCGACCTTCCTGGTGGCAAACAAAACTGACGGTCTGGATCCCGATCAGGCAGTGGTTGATTTCTACGCGCTTGGTTTAGGTGAAATCTACCCGATCGCCGCGTCTCACGGTCGTGGCGTATTAAGTCTGCTGGAGCACGTGCTGCTGCCGTGGATGGAAGATCTCGCACCGCAAGAAGAAGTCGACGAAGACGCCGAATACTGGGCGCAATTTGAAGCGGAAGAGAACGGCGAAGAAGAAGAGGCAGACGACTTCGACCCGCAAAGTCTGCCGATCAAACTGGCGATTGTGGGTCGTCCGAACGTAGGTAAGTCTACACTCACTAACCGTATTCTTGGTGAAGAGCGCGTTGTTGTTTACGACATGCCTGGCACGACGCGTGACAGTATCTACATTCCAATGGAACGCGACGGACGTGAGTATGTGCTCATTGACACCGCTGGCGTACGTAAACGCGGCAAAATCACCGATGCGGTAGAGAAATTCTCGGTAATCAAAACGTTGCAGGCCATTGAAGATGCCAACGTGGTGATGTTGGTGATTGATGCGCGTGAAGGTATTTCCGATCAGGATCTCTCCTTGCTGGGCTTTATTCTCAATAGTGGGCGCTCACTTGTGATTGTAGTGAACAAGTGGGACGGCCTGAGCCAGGAAGTGAAAGAGCAGGTGAAAGAGACGCTGGACTTCCGTCTGGGCTTTATCGATTTTGCTCGTGTGCACTTTATCTCTGCCTTGCACGGCAGTGGTGTTGGTAACTTGTTTGAATCAGTACGTGAAGCGTATGACAGCTCCACCCGTCGTGTGGGGACCTCTATGCTGACGCGCATCATGACGATGGCTGTTGAAGATCACCAACCACCGCTGGTACGCGGTCGTCGTGTGAAGCTGAAATACGCCCACGCCGGGGGTTATAACCCGCCGATTGTGGTGATTCACGGCAATCAGGTGAAAGACCTGCCTGATTCCTACAAGCGTTACCTGATGAACTACTTCCGCAAATCGCTGGACGTAATGGGATCGCCGATTCGTATTCAGTTCAAAGAAGGGGAAAACCCGTATGCGAACAAGCGTAACACCCTGACGCCAACCCAGATGCGTAAACGTAAGCGTCTGATGAAGCACATCAAGAAAAATAAATAATTATCCGTAAGTATTTTATCTGCCATTCCCTCTATGAATGTAGAGGGATGGCTACCGGAGGAATTCATATGGAACTGCATTGTCCACAATGTCAGCATGTGCTTGATCAGGATAACGGCCATGCGCGTTGCCCATCCTGCGGGGAAATTATTGAAATGAAAGCTCTTTGTCCAGACTGCCATCAACCGTTGCAGGTGTTAAAAGCCTGCGGTGCAGTAGATTACTTCTGTCAGCACGGGCATGGCTTGATATCGAAAAAACGCGTTGAATTCGTGCTGGCTTAATGCACCTTTTTATGCGATTTTTTTACTGGCTGGATGTTTTTAACTTCACTTTCTATCCAGCCGTCTTCCAGACGTGTGGTTAGCATTTCACCCGCTTTAACTTGCTTCACTTTTTTCAGTACATTGCCGTCAGTAGCAGTAGTAACGCTGTATCCACGCGCCAGCGTTGACAGTGGGCTTACGGCTTCGAGGTGCGTTACTGCATTACCGAAACGTTCACGCGTGGCGCTAAGCTGTACGCGCAGGGTTTCTGCTAAACGATATTCCAGTTGCTGAATGCGCGTTTGCGCGCG
>OBUO01000340.1_pt1 | contig 12481 bp, 12 predicted proteins | sample 1475861 | NCBI WGS metagenome assembly OBUO01 (sample SAMEA2579936, study PRJEB22360) | human gut metagenome | biome: human gut; feature: human-associated habitat; material: faeces | place: Denmark | collected 2008/2010
GCGCCACGAGGACGAGAGCGATGAAGCCGTTCATTTTGAAGCGGATCATCAGGAGTAATAACAAGATTACACCGATAGCAACAATGACTAATGGCATGATTTACCTGGCCTTTAATTTGTTATGGGTAACGTCAGGTTTCTGACGGAAAATCCTGGTTGTCCCAACTGGGAACAGAGATGTTACGGCACCACGGCTGATGACCCCTAAAACGAGTTAGTGTAGTCAGATGTTATGAGTGTGTTTGGTGCCCATGAGAATGATACGGGTAACATTACGTGCTTGAGAATCACCAGAGCGGGGTAAATTTAAATTATGAGAGGTTGGTCATATTATCGTGGGGAAACGAAGAGATTGGATTTGCTGAGGTAATTCTGCGCTAATGTCAGACTCTCGTGCAACGTACAGGCCCGATAAGACGCTTTAGCGTCACATCGGGCAATCGACAAAAGAGGAGAGAACTTAGTAGTAAGAGTGCTCGCCGCGTTGGTGTTCGGTGAGATCGCGTACACCTTTCAGCTCCGGGAATTCGTTCAGCAACTGCTTCTCGATCCCCTCTTTCAGCGTTACATCGACCATGGAACAACCGTTACAGCCGCCGCCAAATTGCAAAATGGCGTAACCGTCTTCGGTGATTTCCATCAGCGAAACGCGACCACCGTGACCAGCAAGCTGTGGGTTGATCTGTGATTGCAGCATATACTCCACGCGCTCCATCAGCGGCGCATCGTCAGCCACTTTACGCATTTTGGCGTTAGGCGCTTTCAGCGTCAGCTGCGAACCCAACTGGTCGGTAACAAAATCGATCTCTGCATCTTCCAGGTAAGGAGCGCTTAACTCATCAACATACGCGGTCAGCAGGTCAAATTTCAGGGCAGTGTCGGTGGCTTCCACAGCGTCCGGCGGACAATAAGAAACGCCACATTCAGCGTTAGGCGTGCCAGGGTTAATCACAAATACGCGGATTTGTGTCCCTTCTTCCTGATTTGCCAGCAGTTTGGCAAAGTGCGCTTGTGCAGTATCGGAAATACGGATCATAGTAATGGCCTAATAGTTGACTATTTTAGTTGGTTATAATACGCCCATCATCGAGGCTCTACAAGGTTCGACAAAGGCACCAGACCTGGACAGTCGCCGCACCATTGCGTAAAAGCAACTGCGCAATCTCTGCGACGGTACTTCCGGTGGTAACGACATCATCCACAATCACCATATGGCGACCTTGCACAGGCAATTCAAGGCGAAAGGCATTTTTCAGGTTGTGTTTGCGTAGCCGGGCACTGAGAAAATGCTGGGTCGCAGTGGCCCGTGTTCGTGTGACGGCTTCGCTATCCCATCGGCAGTGCAACCAGCGTGATAACGGCTGACACAGCAAATCGCTCTGATTAAATCCCCGACGCCAGTGACGCCGCTGCCATAACGGAACGCTGATGATGCGATCCGGCAATTGCAACCCGGTGGTGCGACGAGCGTGTAAGACCTCCAATAGTAACAGACGTGACAGGGCGCTGGCGATTTCGCTGCGCCGGGAAAACTTAAGCTGGTGGATTAGCGGGCTTAACGGCGGCGCATAGTCGGCAACCGTGACCAGTCTTTGCCAGGGCGGCGGTTTTTGCAGGCAGCGACCGCAGGGAAGATGTGAGTGTGTGGCGGGTAATCCACATTGGGGGCATAACGTTTTATCTGTACGGGCGGCGCGTGAGCATACCGAACAAATCCCACAATGACCTAACGCCAGCGGCATTCGGCATAGCCAGCATAATCCCGGTACTGTTAGCATATGTTCATCCTTGTAAGTCAAAAGAGAACAATAGCGGATGAATAACATCTGGTGGCAGACCAAAGGTCAGGGGAATGTTCATCTTGTGCTGCTGCACGGATGGGGACTGAATGCCGAAGTGTGGCGTTGCATTGACGAGGAACTTAGCTCGCATTTTACGCTGCACCTTGTTGATCTGCCCGGTTTCGGGCGCAGTCGGGGATTTGGTGCGCTGTCGCTTGCTGATATGGCCGAAGCCGTGCTGCGACAGGCACCTGATAAAGCCATTTGGTTAGGCTGGAGTCTGGGCGGGCTGGTGGCAAGCCAGATTGCGTTAACCCATCCCGAGCGTGTTCAGGCGCTGGTCACCGTGGCGTCGTCGCCTTGTTTTAGTGCTCGTGACGAGTGGCCGGGGATAAAACCGGACGTGCTGGCGGGATTTCAGCAGCAGCTGAGTGATGATTTTCAGCGTACAGTGGAGCGGTTCCTGGCGTTACAAACCATGGGTACTGAAACGGCGCGCCAGGATGCGCGGGCGTTGAAGAAAACCGTACTGGCGTTACCGATGCCGGAGGTGGACGTGCTCAATGGTGGGCTGGAAATCCTCAAAACGGTCGATCTCCGTCTGCCGCTGCAAAACGTGTCCATGCCGTTTTTGCGATTGTATGGCTATCTTGATGGTCTGGTGCCGCGCAAAGTAGTGCCGATGCTGGATAAACTCTGGCCGCACAGCGAGTCGTACATTTTCGCCAAAGCGGCCCATGCGCCGTTTATTTCGCATCCGGTCGAGTTTCATCACCTGCTGGTGGCGTTGAAGCAGAGGGTGTAGACAGCTTTTGAAATGGCGAGACAGAACTTTACTGACTCGCCGCAGCCAACTCTTCTTCTGACACCCCGGTAAAACGCATGATGTCCGCAAGAGGGACTCCGGATTACAGCATTCTTTTGGCGATATCCAGGGCTTCCAGGCGTCGACCCAATAAATAACCAATCAGGTAAATAATAAGATATTCTCTTTCTGCATCTGTCATTAAAACCATCCTTTACGTTATTGATGATTTATTTCAGCAAGGTCTTCAACCGTCAGGCTGGTAAATCGCAGAACGTCCTCAAGAGAAACTCCGGCGTCCAGCATGGTTTTGGCAATATTTAGGGCGTTGGTACGTATACCTTTCTGAAACCCTTCCTGCCGCAATCTTTCCGCAATAGTCATTAAGTTCTCCTTGTGTTTCGGTGAATGTTCGGCAACGCCGTCGATAAAATCGTTAAAACGTACCGCATCGCCGGTTTGCAAGATGTAATTAAACAGCCCTTTGATTTGTCTGTCATTAGCGTATCCACTACTTAATAAGCAGGCCATTTGCTCTACCAGCCCCATCAGGTCGCGTTGACGAATATGTTTTTGAATTAACTCCAGCAGTGCCATACGTCGGTGCTGCATGATTTCATCATCAGGCATGAGGGTGACATCAATCAGCGGAAATGCAGAGGCATAAAGCTGCCTTGCCAGGTTGGGATCGGCGAAACAATCAAGCCAACACAGCGAATAGGGATAGGGGCTTTCAATACCGTGGTAAAACAACAATGGCACCACCATCGGCAAGGTTTTGTATCCGGCATCCAGGTGATTTTGCATTGCGGCAATGGCGTAGCGCATCATGCGAAATGCGATCAGTTTGTTTGAGGTGCTTTGATGTTCAATCAGACAATAGATGTATCCTGGTCCTTGTTCCGTTTTCACCGACCACAGCACGTCGGAATAGCTTTCACGCAGATCGTCATCAATAAAGCTGCTCGACTCCAGCTTGAGGGTTTTCATATCACAGAGCGCGTGAATGGGTGCCGGTAAATGAAACGCAAGAAAATCGCGTGCCGTCTCCGGTTGGCGTAAAAAGAGTTTGAACAGCGCATCGTGTGGGGTGGAACTCTGCTTTTTGCTCATGGCGTTCCTTCACCTGTTGTTTGAATGCCGCGACTCTACGCGCCACTCCACACCTGTGCATTAGCGAGTTTTCATCCCTGTGAGACGCTTTCAGAGGAATTTACGTCGCGCTGCAAGGGTTGCATTTTTATGGAAAGCCGCACGCAAAAAAGCCCGGATGCAAACGCATACCGGGCTTTTCAAAACAGGCAGTGAAACAAGGTTAACGCAACGCCCACCATTCGTGCAGACAGGCTTTTCCTTCCGGGCAGCTTTTACAACTGCCAGAGAGGCAGCCGTCAGGTTCTTCCTGAATCCGCACTGCTTTTCCCATACTTTCTAGCTGTTTCAGCATGGCGTTAATCATTGGCTGCGGAGTGTTCAGTGTCTGGCTAATCTGGGCCGCTTCCATACGGCCCCGTAACGCCAGCAAATCACGCACTTGAATGAGCGAAGCCATTGTCGTGTCCTTAGTGGCAATCGCCAGTGGTACTGGCCGCACAGCAACTGCTTACCGATTTGCGCGTTGCCAGCAGTTCGACATCTACCCGGCTACGCGCGCGGCGCAGCAGACCGATAACCACGATGTTAAACAGGATAACTGCCAGAATGCACACCAGGCTGTAAGTTGGATGCTGGCTGTAGCTGGCGACCTGATAGAACAATGTTGCCAGTGAGTAAGCAATATTCAGCCCCCACAGGATGGAGAAGCCCATCCAGCCACGGCTTGATTCACGCGCGATAGCCCCCATCACCGAGATGCACGGTACGTACAGCAGGACGAAAATCAGGTAGCTGTATGCGGCAGCTGCGCTACCGAATTTCTGATCCATCACGCCCATCGCCCCGGTACCCATTTCGCCGTCGCCTTTGCTGGCTTCAATGGGGTTCATCAGTACGCTAAGGCTGAAGGTGTCTTTCAGGCTCTGCCAGGTTTCATCTACCGCACTGAACAGCTCTTCACCGAGGTTAAATTCCGCCGGATTGAACTCTTCGTCCTGAATATTTTCTGCGGTGTAGAGGGTGTTGAGCGTGCCCACCACCACTTCTTTCGCCATTGCGCCTGTAAACAGGCCAACCGTTGCCTGCCAGTTATCTTCATGCACGCCAATCGGCTTGAAGACTGGGGTGATCACCCGGCTGACGGAAGCCAGCGCCGAGTCGTTGATGTTATCGACGATTTTTCCGCTCAGCGAGAAGCTGTTGAAGGCGCTCAGGAAAATGCTGACGATGATAATCACTTTACCAGCACGCAGAACGAAGCCTTTCAGACGCTGCCAGGTCTGGATAATCAGGCTTTTAACGTGTGGTACATGGTAGACCGGCAGCTCCATGACAAACGGCGTCGCTTCACCGCGCATGATGGTGTACTTGAGCATCAGGCCAGTCAGCACCGCCATCACAATACCCAGCATATACAGCGAGAAGACCGCCAGCGCACCGTTCTGCCCGAAGAAGGCAGCCGCGAATACTGCGAAGATAGCCAGACGTGCGCCGCAGGACATAAACGGTGCCATCATGATGGTCATCAGGCGTTCACGCGGTGCATCAAGCGTACGTGCGCCCATTACCGATGGTACGTTACAACCGAAGCCGACGATCAGCGGTACAAAGGATTTCCCCGGCAAGCCCAGCGCCTGCATCAGGCGGTCCATCACAAACGCCGCACGCGCCATATAGCCGGAGTCCTCAAGGAAGGAGAGGAACAGGTACATCATGCCGATCTGCGGCACCAGTGGCAGCACGGTGTTAATACCGCCACCCAGGCCCTGGGCGAGGAAGATAGTCAGCCAGTCCGGGAAGTGGAGCGTGTAGCCAATCCACTGAATACCATGCACAAACAGCGCCACGGAACCGACATCAAACAGCGGCTGTAACGCCCCGCCGATGTTGATAGCCAGCAGGAACATCAGGTACATCACAAAGAGGAAAATCGGCAGACCGAGGAAACGGTTGAGCACGATTTTATCTACCGCAGTGGTGAAACGGCTGGGTTCTGCCGTCAGGGTGTTGCTTACCACATCACAGATGGCAGCAATGCACTGGTAACGCGCATCGGCAATGTGCAGCGCCGGATCGTCCATCTCATTACGCAGACGGGCGAGGGCGGCATCCAGATGCTGCGACGCTTCACCGGCGTAGGCGCGGCTGTAGATATCGCCTTCCAGCATTTGCAGGCCCAGCCAGCGACGTTGTTTCAGCGGGATGTCGGAAGGCATCACTTTTGCCAGTGAATCTGCTTCGTTGAGTAGCGGCTGTGCGTAATGCACCAGTTCCACATTCTCGTTAGCTTTATAGCGATCAATCGCCAGCTTGAGCGCTTCAATACCGCGACCACGGGTTGAAACCAGCGGGATCACCGGGCAGCCAAGACGCGCCGACAGAGCATCAATTTCAATACGAATATTTTGCTTCTCGGCAATGTCGAGCATGTTCAGTGCCACGATGCAGGGAATGCCGAGTTCCAACAGTTGCAGCGTCAGGTACAGGTTACGCTCAAGGTTAGACGCATCCACCACGTTAATCAGCAGGTCTGCGTCGCCACTCAAAATGTAGTGACAGGCGATTTGCTCATCGAGCGAGGTCTGCGATGAGATGGTGGTCAGAGAATAGGTGCCGGGCAGGTCCACCAGCGTGACCTGATGATCGGTGGTGGAGAATTGCCCTTCTTTACGTTCGACGGTAACGCCAGCCCAGTTACCTACACGCTGACGTGCGCCAGTGAGCTGGTTAAATAACGTTGTCTTGCCAGAATTTGGATTACCAATTAAGCCAATGGTTAATTTTTTCATTGTTGTTATCACCGTATTAACAGGAAACCGCTTCCACTTCTAATAAGGCCAGATCTTTTTTGCGTAATACCAGGCTCACACGACGGGTTTCGATATGAATGGGGTCGCCGAGTGGAGCGACGCGCACCACATTAAAAGAGGAGCCAGGTAACATGCCAAGAGAAAGCAGTTTTTGGCGATATGCCGGGCTGATTTCACGGGAAAAGCCAGTAATTTTCCACGCAGTATCTGGAGTGTATTGCATAGGTGCCTACTTGTTTCTCATTAACTGGATAACTACCTCATGGGGCGTTTGACAGCGACATGAGACCAGATGATTTGCCAACGAAGGAGAGATTAAATAATCAACAGTACAATGATAATGAGAATGGTTTCTATCAGCAATACTTAAAATGTGTGTGAATGTTGGTTTGAATAATAATCTGACTCAATGTTGATATGGCTCAAGGTTATATCGCAGCGAAAATATAATTCGCATGACGAATTATTAGGGCTGGTTAATGTTTAATTAAGGTCTCAGTTGTTAATGAAGTGATAAATATTAGGGAGTATATTGTGGGGTTGGCTGTGGAATAAAAATGCCGGAGATATACTCCGGCACTTTTATGTCAGGCAAGGCGTTCATTGCCAGATGCGGCGTGAACGCCTAATCGCGCAGGTTTAGGGGCCAGTCCGGGCGTTTAACGTTTTTTGCCCATTGCCGCCGCCAGCGCATCCATCATCGCGCTATTACCGGCAGGCTGCGCTTCACGCCCACGCGGTTTGGCTGCCGGGCGGTTGTTTTGCGGGCGATCGTTACCGCCACCGCGACGGGCGTTGGTTTCGCCAGGCTGCTCGTCCAGACGCATGGTCAGGGCGATACGTTTACGCTGAAGATCCACTTCCAGCACTTTCACCTTCACAATGTCGCCCGCTTTCACCACGGTATGCGGATCTTCCACAAACTTGTTCGACAATGAAGAGATGTGAACCAGGCCGTCCTGATGCACACCAATATCGACAAACGCGCCAAAGTTGGTGACGTTGGTCACCGCACCTTCGAGGATCATACCCGGTTGCAGGTCGTTCATTGTCTCGACGCCATCGGCAAACTGAGCGGTTTTAAATTCCGGACGCGGATCGCGACCCGGTTTTTCCAGCTCTTTGATGATGTCGGTTACCGTCGGCACACCGAATTTCTCATCAGTAAAGTCAGATGCTTTCAGGTTACGCAGTTCGCTGCTGTTACCCATCAGATCTTTCAGTGCCTGCTGTGTTGCTGCCAGAATGCGTTCCACCACTGGATAGGCTTCCGGGTGAACGGTAGAAGCGTCCAGCGGGTTATCACCGTGGTTAATGCGCAAGAAGCCCGCGCACTGCTCGAAGGCTTTCGGCCCCAGACGGCTCACTTTTAACAGTTGCTGACGGTTCTGGAACTGGCCGTTCTCATCGCGCCAGGCCACGATGTTTTGCGCCATCATGCGCGTCAGGCCCGCCACGCGGGTTAATAGAGGAACAGAAGCGGTGTTGAGATCGACGCCAACGGCGTTTACGCAGTCTTCTACTACTGCATCCAGTTTGCGTGCCAGCTGCGTCTGGCTGACGTCATGCTGATACTGACCTACGCCGATAGATTTCGGATCGATTTTCACCAGCTCCGCCAGCGGATCCTGCAAACGACGGGCGATAGACACCGCGCCACGCAGCGAAACGTCGAGATCCGGGAATTCCTGTGCTGCCAGCTCGGAAGCCGAGTAAACCGACGCGCCAGCTTCGCTGACGATCACTTTCTGCGCGGTCACTTTCGGGAACTGCTTCTGCACGTCGAGATAGAAACGTTCGGTTTCGCGGGAAGCTGTACCGTTGCCAATCGCCACCAGTTCAACGTTATGCTTTTCACACAGCGCAGCAACGGTCATCGCTGCTTTTGCGGCCTGCCCGGTATGCGGATAAATGGTATCGGTCGCCACCAGTTTGCCAGTTGCATCGACTACCGCCACTTTTACCCCGGTACGCAGACCCGGATCGAGGCCCATCGTTGCACGCAGTCCGGCAGGGGCCGCCATCAGCAGATCGTGCAGGTTACGGGCAAAGACGTTGATTGCTTCATCTTCCGCGCGTTCGCGCACGGTGCCCATCAGTTCAGTTTCCAGATGCATCAACACCTTGATGCGCCACGTCCAGCTCACCACACCTTTGCGCCAGCTATCCGCCGGGGCATTGTTCAGGCGCAGGCCAAGGTGATCCATGATGATTTGCTCGCAATAGCTCTCTTTCGGCGGCTCTTCGAACTGCGGATCGGCATTCAGCGAAAGCTGGAGTATGCCTTCGTTACGACCACGGAACATCGCCAGCGCGCGGTGAGAAGGCACCGTGGACAGCGGTTCGTGATGATCGAAATAGTCGCGGAATTTCGCCCCTTCCTCTTCTTTACCATTCACCACGGTTGAGACCAAATGCGCGTTCTTCCACAGATAATCACGCACTTTCGCCAGCAGCGCGGCATCTTCGGCAAACCGTTCCATCAGGATATAGCGCGCGCCGTCCAGCGCGGCTTTGGTATCTGCCACGCCTTTATCGGCATCAATATATTGTGCAGCGGCGACTTCTGGCGTGTGTGACGGATCGCTCCACAGCAGATCGGCCAACGGCTCAAGCCCTGCTTCAATGGCGATTTGCCCACGGGTGCGGCGTTTAGGTTTGTAGGGCAGGTAGAGGTCTTCGAGTTCGGTTTTGCTTAGGGTGGCGTTGATGGCATTCGCCAGATCATCGGTGAGTTTGCCTTGCTCGGAAATAGACTTGAGGATCGCCTGACGTCTCTCTTCCAGCTCGCGCAGATAGCTCAGACGCGTTTCCAGATTACGCAGCTGCGTGTCATCCAGACCGCCGGTGATTTCCTTACGATAACGTGCGATAAACGGCACGGTATTCCCTTCGTCAAGCAGGCGAACGGCAGCGTCAACCTGTTCCGGGCGCGCCTGAATTTCACCCGCAATAATGCGGCAGAACGAATCATTCATCATGGTTTGAGTTCATCTTTTCGGATCAAAAATCAGGGGATAGTTATACGGACTGGCTGGCAAAAATGCCAGCCATCGGCAGGAGGTTAAGACTCTTCCTTACGGTTTCACGTACTCGATAGCATTAACATACCAGCTCGCTTCCCCGGCAGGGGTATTCACCACCGCCAGATCGCCGACTTCTTTTTTCAGCAATGCGCGGGCCATCGGGGAATCGATAGAGATGTAATCTTTACGGCCAAAAATTTCATCGTAGCCGACAATACGGAAACGGTGAGTCACACCATCGTCGTTTTCAATCTCCACCCACGCACCAAAAAAGACTTTGCCTTCCTGCTGCGGGGAGTAATCGACGATTTTGAGATTTTCCATGCATTTAGTGAGATAGCGCACGCGACGGTCGATTTCACGCAGGCGCTTTTTATTATACTGATAGTCAGCATTTTCGCTGCGGTCGCCCAGACTTGCGGCCCAGGTCACCTTTTTTGTGACCTCCGGGCGTTCTTCACGCCAGAGATAATTAAGCTCTTGTTTGAGTTTTTCATACCCTTCCCGGGTAACCAGGGGCGTTTTCATCTCGTTGATTCCCTTTGTCTGTTTGATAATGCGCACATTGGGTATAACGTGATCATATCAACAGAATCAATAATGTTTCGCCGAATAAATTGTATACTTAAGCTGCTGTTTAATATGCTTTGTAACAATTTAGGCTGAAATTCATACCAGATTTAGCTGGTGACGAACGTGAGCTTTTTTAAGAATACACGCTTACAAATTGTTGCGAACCTTTGGGAGTACAAACAATGCAAGAGAACTACAAGATTCTGGTGGTTGATGACGACATGCGCCTGCGCGCGCTGCTGGAACGTTATCTCACCGAACAAGGCTTCCAGGTTCGAAGCGTCGCTAATGCAGAACAGATGGATCGCCTGCTGACTCGTGAATCTTTCCATCTTATGGTACTGGATTTGATGTTACCTGGTGAAGATGGCTTGTCGATTTGCCGACGTCTTCGTAGCCAGAGCAATCCGATGCCGATCATTATGGTGACGGCGAAAGGGGAAGAAGTGGACCGTATCGTTGGCCTGGAGATTGGCGCTGACGATTACATTCCAAAACCGTTTAACCCGCGTGAACTGCTGGCCCGCATTCGTGCGGTGCTGCGTCGTCAGGCGAACGAACTGCCAGGCGCACCGTCACAGGAAGAGGCGGTAATTGCTTTCGGTAAGTTCAAACTTAACCTCGGTACGCGCGAAATGTTCCGCGAAGACGAGCCGATGCCGCTCACCAGTGGTGAGTTTGCGGTACTGAAGGCACTGGTCAGCCATCCGCGTGAGCCACTCTCCCGCGATAAGCTGATGAACCTTGCCCGTGGTCGTGAATATTCCGCAATGGAACGCTCCATCGACGTGCAGATTTCGCGTCTGCGCCGCATGGTGGAAGAAGATCCGGCGCATCCGCGTTACATTCAGACCGTCTGGGGTCTGGGCTATGTCTTTGTACCGGACGGTTCTAAAGCATGAGGCGATTGCGCTTCTCGCCACGAAGTTCATTTGCCCGTACGTTATTGCTCATCGTCACCTTGCTGTTCGTCAGCCTGGTGACGACTTATCTGGTGGTGCTGAACTTCGCGATTTTGCCGAGCCTCCAGCAGTTTAATAAAGTCCTCGCGTACGAAGTGCGTATGTTGATGACCGACAAACTGCAACTGGAGGACGGCACGCAGTTGGTTGTGCCTCCCGCTTTCCGTCGGGAGATCTACCGTGAGCTGGGGATCTCTCTCTATTCCAACGAAGCCGCCGAAGAGGCCGGGCTGCGTTGGGCGCAACACTATGAATTCTTAAGCCATCAGATGGCGCAGCAACTGGGCGGTCCGACGGAAGTTCGCGTCGAGGTTAACAAAAGTTCGCCTGTCGTCTGGCTGAAAACCTGGTTGTCGCCCAATATCTGGGTACGCGTGCCGCTAACCGAAATTCATCAGGGCGATTTCTCCCCGCTGTTCCGTTATACGTTGGCGATTATGCTATTGGCGATAGGCGGGGCGTGGCTGTTTATTCGTATCCAGAACCGACCGTTGGTCGATCTCGAACACGCAGCCTTGCAGGTGGGTAAAGGGATTATTCCGCCGCCGCTGCGTGAATATGGCGCTTCGGAGGTGCGTTCCGTTACCCGCGCCTTTAACCATATGGCGGCTGGTGTTAAGCAACTGGCGGATGACCGCACGCTGCTGATGGCGGGGGTAAGCCATGATCTGCGCACGCCGCTGACGCGTATTCGTCTGGCGACCGAGATGATGAGCGAGCAGGATGGCTACCTGGCAGAATCGATCAATAAAGATATCGAAGAGTGCAACGCCATCATTGAGCAGTTTATCGACTACCTGCGCACCGGGCAGGAGATGCCGATGGAAATGGCGGATCTCAACGCAGTACTCGGTGAGGTTATTGCTGCCGAAAGTGGCTATGAGCGGGAAATTGAAACTGCGCTTTACCCCGGTAGCATTGAGGTGAAAATGCACCCGCTGTCGATCAAACGCGCGGTAGCGAATATGGTGGTCAACGCCGCCCGCTATGGCAACGGCTGGATCAAAGTCAGCAGCGGCACGGAGCCGAATCGCGCCTGGTTCCAGGTAGAAGATGACGGTCCGGGTATTGCGCCGGAACAACGTAAGCACCTGTTCCAGCCGTTTGTTCGTGGCGACAGTGCGCGCACCATTAGCGGCACGGGATTAGGGCTGGCGATTGTGCAGCGTATCGTGGATAACCATAACGGGATGCTGGAGCTTGGCACCAGCGAGCGGGGCGGGCTTTCCATTCGCGCCTGGCTGCCAGTGCCGGTAACGCGGGCGCAGGGCATGACAAAAGAAGGGTAAAAAAACGGGAGGTGAAGGTGCCTCCCGTTTTGCTTTCTATAAGATACTGGATAGATATTCTCCAGCTTCAAATCATTACAGCTTAGGACCAGCCGCTACCAGCGCGGCACCCGCAGGGGTGTCGGTGTATTTATCGAAGT
>OBUO01000347.1_pt1 | contig 12036 bp, 10 predicted proteins | sample 1475861 | NCBI WGS metagenome assembly OBUO01 (sample SAMEA2579936, study PRJEB22360) | human gut metagenome | biome: human gut; feature: human-associated habitat; material: faeces | place: Denmark | collected 2008/2010
TTTTGTTTTATGGAAGCGCGATTCCAGAACTGGGCAGACATTGCCGGATGCGACGTTTGCCGCGTCTTATCCGACCTGGGGGTAATGTGCTGAACGTATGCCGGATAAGGCGTTTACGCCGCATCCGGCAGGTAACCCCCAATCTTACCGACGACGCCCCAGCTTCACTGCTTTCAGCACCACAAATTTATTATTCGTGGCGATGGTGGTGCAGTTGCCGAAAATTTTCTTCAGTTTATGGAAGTAATCCAGGTGACGGTTGGCAACGATATACAACTCGCCGTTGATTTTCAGGCAGCGGCGGGCATGGTGGAACATCTCCCAGGCGACGTTATCGGTCAGCGCATGTTGCTGATGAAACGGCGGGTTGCAGAGCACAGCATTAAAGCGGAAAGGCTCCACGCCGGAGAGCGCGTTGTTGATCATAAACTCGCAGCGCTCCAACGCCTCGGGCATGTTGGTTTCAACGTTCAAACGGCTGGAAGCAACCGCCATCGGTGATTCATCGACAAACACCACTTTCGCCTGCGGGTTTTTATCGAGCAATGTCAGGCCAATAACGCCATTACCGCAACCGAGATCGACAATCTCACCTTCGAGATTCTCTGGCAGATGTTGCATAAAGAAGCGCGCGCCAATATCCAGCCCAGTGCGGGAGAAAACATTCGCATGGTTGTGGATAGTCCAGTCAGTGCCTTCCAGCTTCCAGCTAACGGTCTGCGGCGCATCGGCCAACGGCGGTTCGTTGAAGGTGCAGTTAATCAGGCGCGCTTTCTTCCATGCCAGCGTGGTGGTGGTCGGACCGAGCACTTTTTCGAACAATTCCAGCGTGGAAGTGTGAATGTCACGGGCTTTGGCACCGGCAATAATGCGCGTATCTGGCGTGACCACTTTGCGCAGCGCGCGCAGTTGTTGTTCCAGCAATGCCAGTGTTTTCGGCACTTTGATCAGCACCACACCCGGCTGTTGCGGGTAGTCGGCGGTGCTGTCGAGGAACTTCACGCTCGACTCATCAATGCCGTTGAGACGTAAATTCTCACGCGTCGCCAGCTCGCTGATGTATGAGTCACCAATGCTGTAGGGCTTATGTTCCGCCAGCACACAGCTTAACGCACCAAAAGCATCATTCAGGATCAACACCGGGCCGCGGATTTCTGTGTCGTCCAACTGTTGCAGCAAATATTCATCCGCCGCTTCCCACGCCTGTAGCGGGTTAACGTCATCCGTCGCCGGAAAACGTTGTAGTGTCAGTGAACGGAAACCGTTGTCTAAGTGGCTCATCGGCCCTCCTGAATGATAAAATTTCGACGTTGCCCCTGAAAAGGGTGCGTGAGTATACCCTTTTTCTCTTTTTCGTGGGCGGTTATGAGCAATCTTACTTATCTTCAGGGTTATCCCGAGCAGCTACTTTCCCAGGTGCGAACGCTGATTAACGAACAGCGTCTGGGCGATGTGCTGGCAAAACGTTATCCGGGAACACACGACTACGCCACTGATAAAGCCCTCTGGCAATATACTCAGGATCTTAAAAATCAGTTTCTGCGCAATGCCCCGCCGATCAATAAAGTGATGTATGACAACAAGATCCATGTGCTGAAAAACGCGCTCGGCTTACATACTGCCGTTTCGCGTGTGCAGGGCGGCAAGCTGAAAGCAAAAGCAGAGATCCGCGTCGCTACCGTGTTTCGCAACGCGCCGGAACCGTTTTTGCGCATGATCGTGGTGCACGAGTTGGCGCACCTGAAGGAGAAAGAGCATAACAAAGCGTTTTACCAGTTGTGCTGTCATATGGAACCGCAGTACCACCAGCTTGAGTTCGACACCCGGCTGTGGCTAACGCAGTTGTCGCTTGGGCAGGACAAAATCTGAAAATGATGTCAGGCGTTATTTTTTCCTCCTTTAGCGCCTAAAATCGACCTCCTCCCTTTCGTTAAGGATGACGACCATGCTGCGCGCATTTGCCCGCCTTCTTCTCCGTATTTGTTTTTCTCGCCGGACTCTTAAAATTGGCTGTTTATTGTTGCTTATAGCAGGAGCAACCCTTTTTATTGCCGATCGCGTTATGGTCAACGCCAGCCAACAACTGACCTGGAGCGATGTCAACGCCGTTCCGGCGCGGAACGTGGGTTTATTGCTGGGGGCGAGGCCGGGTAATCGCTACTTTACCCGACGTATTGATACCGCAGCAGAGTTGTACCACGCCGGAAAAGTGAAATGGCTGTTAGTTAGTGGCGATAACGGACGTAAAAATTACGATGAAGCGTCAGGAATGCAGCAGGCCTTGATCGCTAAAGGCGTACCAGCAAAAGTGATCTTCTGCGACTATGCCGGATTCTCAACGCTTGATTCGGTGGTGCGTGCCAAAAAGGTGTTTGGTGAAAACCATATCACCATTATCTCGCAAGAATTTCATAATCAACGCGCCATCTGGCTGGCAAAGCAATACGGCATCGACGCTATCGGTTTTAACGCGCCAGACCTCAATATGAAGCACGGTTTTTATACTCAACTGCGGGAGAAACTCGCTCGTGTCAGCGCGGTGATTGACGCAAAAATCCTCCATCGCCAGCCGAAATATCTCGGGCCGTTGGTTATGATTGGGCCGTTTAGTGAGCATGGCTGTCCGGCGAAAGAATAATGCGTATCTGCGCACGTTGAAGATGAAAAAGGCGTGCTACATTGACGAGAGAATCCCTTTATGGAGTATCCACGCGTTATGATACGTTTCGCTGTGATTGGTACGAACTGGATCACTCGCCAGTTCGTCGAGGCCGCCCATGAGAGCGGTAAATACAAGTTAACCGCCGTTTATTCCCGCAGTCTTGAACAGGCCCAGCACTTCGCCAATGATTTTTCTGTCGAGCATCTGTTTACGTCGCTGGAAGCGATGGCAGAAAGCGATGCCATTGACGCGGTGTATATTGCCAGCCCGAATTCCCTGCACTTTTCCCAGACACAACTTTTCCTTAGTCACAAAATTCATGTGATTTGCGAGAAACCGCTGGCGTCGAATCTGGCGGAAGTGGATGCCGCCATTGCCTGTGCGCGGGAAAATCAGGTGGTGCTGTTTGAGGCATTTAAAACGGCCTACCTGCCGAACTTTCATCTGTTACGCCAGGCGCTGCCGAAAGTCGGCAAACTGCGTAAAGTCTTTTTCAACTATTGCCAGTATTCCTCGCGGTATCAACGTTACCTGGATGGTGAGAATCCCAACACCTTTAATCCGGCATTCTCTAACGGTTCAATTATGGATATCGGCTTTTACTGTCTGGCGTCAGCGGTGGCGTTATTTGGTGAGCCGAAAAGCGTGCAGGCAACCGCCAGTTTGTTGGCAAGCGGCGTAGATGCCCACGGCGTGGTGGTGATGGATTACGGTGATTTCAGCGTTACGTTGCAGCACTCAAAAGTGAGCGATTCTGTCCTGGCAAGCGAGATTCAGGGCGAAGCGGGATCGCTGGTGATTGAAAAACTGTCTGAATGCCAGAAAGTTTGCTTTGTTCCGCGTGGCAGCCAGATGCAGGATCTCACCCAACCGCAGCATATTAATACCATGCTCTACGAAGCAGAGCTGTTCGCTACCCTGGTGGATGAGCATCTGGTGGATCATCCAGGGCTGGCGGTCAGTCGCATCACCGCCAAACTGCTGACCGAGATCCGCCGCCAGACTGGGGTGATTTTTCCGGCAGATAGCGTAAAACTATAAATTGCCAAAGTAAAACAGTGTAAAAGGTATGTAACAGACCATTGACTGACTGAATGGTCTGTCATACTTTGTTACCTGCAAAGGGGAGTAACTTCATTGCCGGTCGATCGTCATTACGATGTGTGAAAAACCACATCCGGTCACCGGGCAACCCGAAAGGAATACGCAGACGTATTCCTTTTTTGTTGTAAGTGAGACCTTGCCGGAAGGCGAGGTCTATGCATAAAAAGCAGCGGCTGACGTCTTCCGACGTTGGCCGTTTTTTTATGTGTAAGGAACTTCTATGAATACTGTCGGCACGCCGTTGCTATGGGGCGGATTCGCTGTTGTTGTCACCATTATGCTGGCTATCGACCTGTTGTTGCAGGGGCGTCGTGGGGCACATGCCATGACCATGAAACAGGCTGCGGCCTGGTCGCTGGTCTGGGTGACGCTGTCGTTACTGTTTAACGCCGCTTTCTGGTGGTATCTGGTGCAAACCGAAGGTCGCGCCGTTGCCGATCCACAGGCACTGGCCTTTCTCACGGGTTATCTGATTGAGAAATCGCTGGCGGTCGATAACGTCTTTGTCTGGCTGATGTTGTTCAGCTATTTCTCTGTTCCGGCGGCATTACAACGCCGCGTGCTGGTGTATGGCGTACTCGGGGCGATTGTTCTGCGTACCATCATGATCTTCACTGGTAGCTGGCTGATTTCACAGTTCGACTGGATCTTGTATATCTTCGGTGCCTTCCTGCTGTTTACCGGCGTGAAGATGGCGCTCGCCCATGAAGATGAATCAGGCATTGGCGACAAGCCGCTGGTGCGCTGGCTACGCGGTCATTTGCGCATGACCGACACCATCGACAACGAGCATTTCTTTGTGCGTAAGAATGGTTTGTTGTATGCCACGCCGCTGATGCTGGTGCTGATTCTGGTGGAGTTGAGCGACGTGATTTTCGCCGTGGATAGTATTCCGGCTATCTTCGCCGTGACCACCGATCCGTTTATTGTGCTGACCTCAAACCTGTTTGCGATCCTCGGCCTGCGTGCGATGTATTTCCTGCTGGCAGGTGTGGCAGAGCGTTTCTCGATGCTCAAATATGGTCTGGCGGTGATTCTGGTGTTTATCGGTATCAAGATGCTGATTGTCGACTTCTACCATATTCCGATCGCTGTCTCGCTGGGCGTGGTGTTTGGCATTCTGGTGATGACGTTTATTATCAACGCCTGGGTGAATTATCGGCATGATAAGCAGCGGGTAGAATAATTTTTAATCTGCCTAAGCCGTGTACTCTGTCATCAACATGAGCACCGTTTTCTCCCTCTCCCCAAAAGGGGCGAGGGGACTGACCGAGTACTTTTTTGACGTTGTCATCAGTCTGGAAGCCGCACGTTGGGCTTTATTTTCATGTCAAACAAATGTAACCATTAAGTTGCGAAATATGACTTCTCTTTAAAATCCAGCATATTTCGCTTCCCGAAGCTGTAACTTTCCTTATACTCGACCTTGCAAACACTTTGTTACATCCTGAAAGATGCGTCGACAGAACGCACCAGGGATGTGCGACAACACAATGAAAGGATCGAAAAATGACTACGCAACATTCACCGGGGCTATTCCGGCGTCTGGCTCATGGCAGCCTGGTAAAACAAATCCTGGCCGGCCTTATTCTGGGGATTCTTCTGGCATGGATCTCAAAACCCGCGGCGGAAGCTGTTGGTCTGTTAGGTACTTTGTTCGTCGGCGCACTGAAAGCCGTTGCCCCCATCCTGGTGTTGATGCTGGTAATGGCATCTATTGCTAACCACCAGCACGGGCAGAAAACCAATATCCGCCCTATTTTGTTCCTCTATCTGCTGGGCACCTTCTCTGCTGCTCTGGCCGCAGTAATCTTCAGTTTTGCCTTCCCTTCTACCCTGCACTTGTCCAGTAGCGCGGGTGATATTTCGCCGCCGTCAGGCATTGTAGAAGTGATGCGCGGGCTGGTAATGAGCATGGTTTCCAACCCCATTGACGCGCTGCTGAAAGGTAACTATATCGGGATCCTGGTGTGGGCAATTGGCCTCGGTTTCGCACTGCGTCACGGTAACGAAACCACCAAAAACCTGGTCAACGATATGTCGAATGCCGTTACCTTTATGGTGAAACTGGTGATTCACTTCGCACCGATCGGTATTTTTGGTCTGGTTTCTTCTACCCTGGCAACCACCGGTTTCTCCACGCTGTGGGGCTACGCGCAACTGCTGGTGGTACTGGTTGGCTGTATGCTGCTGGTGGCGCTGGTGGTTAACCCCCTGCTGGTATGGTGGAAAATTCGTCGTAACCCGTTCCCGCTGGTGCTGCTGTGCCTGCGCGAAAGCGGCGTGTATGCCTTCTTCACCCGCAGCTCTGCGGCGAACATTCCGGTGAATATGGCGCTGTGTGAAAAGCTGAATCTGGATCGCGATACCTATTCCGTTTCTATTCCGCTGGGAGCCACCATCAATATGGCGGGCGCAGCAATCACCATTACCGTGTTGACGCTGGCTGCGGTTAATACGCTGGGTATTCCGGTTGATCTGCCCACAGCGCTGCTGTTGAGCGTAGTGGCTTCTCTGTGTGCCTGTGGCGCATCCGGCGTGGCGGGGGGGTCTCTGTTGCTGATCCCACTGGCCTGTAATATGTTCGGTATTTCGAACGATATCGCCATGCAGGTGGTTGCTGTCGGCTTTATTATCGGCGTATTGCAGGACTCCTGTGAAACCGCGCTGAACTCGTCAACTGACGTGCTGTTCACTGCGGCAGCTTGCCAGGCGGAAGACGATCGTCTGGCAAATAGCGCCCTGCGTAATTAATTGTTTAACCCCTTTCGTCTACGGCGGAAGGGGTTGTTTTCTCTACTTTAAACGGATCAATTCCCCTTTTCTGCATCCGCCAGAAACGAATGATATTCAGGCCATTCATGAGCAGAAAACTCCCCTCAATCATCGTGCCGCCTATCGACCCCGCCCAGAAGTTGTGAATCACCCAGCAACACGTTGAAAACCACATTACGCAGCGCATGGTCAGCCCTTTACAGCGGAACAGCGCCCAGGTACTGACAATCGTGCCGATTACCGGCAATAGTTCGACAGGATGATGGAACTTCGCGAGGCCAATTCCGCCAGTCAGCACAATAAAAATCGCCATTACCCATAAGCTGCGCGTGCGTAAGGTAATCAATGTACGAATGGCATTAAGGATGGCACTGGCACCGGCAGGATAGGTGCCCAGAAGAAAAAAATGTACGCCAATAACGGCGCTATAGACCGAAAGTTGCTTTTTGAAGCGACGTTCGTCACGATTGAAAAATGTTGTGATACCAATCAGAAAGGCGATGACACCCACGCCCTGGGCCAGCCAATACGCGGTCATGATAAATCCTTAGCAGGTATGGAAAAGCAAACGGCGCTTCACATTATGAAACGCCGTTTTTTATTAACAACTCATTTCGACTTTATAGCGTTACGCCGCTTTTGAAGATCGCCAGTTCGCGGAAGTCGTTACGCTCGTTACAGGTTTGCTTACCGTTGGCAAACTCAACGATGGTGTCGATAAATTCTTCCAGCAACTGCGGCATCGCTTTACCGTGGATCAGCTGACCCGCGTCAAAGTCGATCCAGTGTTTTTTCTTCGCCGCCAGTTCGCTGTTGGTGGCGATTTTCACCGTCGGCACAAATCCACCATACGGCGTGCCACGACCAGTACTGAACAGCACCATATGGCAGCCCGCACCCGCCAGGGCGCTGGTCGCTACGGCATCGTTACCCGGCGCACTTAACAAGTTCAGCCCCGGCGTTTTCAGACGCTCGCCGTAACGCAGCACGTCAACCACGACACTGGAACCCGCTTTCTGGGTACAGCCAAGCGATTTATCTTCCAGCGTGGTGATACCGCCTGCTTTGTTCCCCGGTGATGGGTTTTCGTAGATCGGCTGGTCATGGGCAATAAAGTACTGCTTGAAGTCATTGACCATGGTGACCAGTTTTTCAAACGTTGCTTCGTCGCGGCAATGGTCCATCAGCAACTGCTCTGCGCCGAACATTTCCGGTACTTCGGTCAGCACGGTAGTGCCGCCGTTAGCGATGACGTAATCAGAGAAACGCCCCAGCATTGGGTTAGCAGTAATACCAGAAAGACCGTCGGAACCGCCGCACTCCAGACCAAACTTCAGCTCGCTGAGTTTGCCCGGCTCACGCTTGTCATTGCGCATCACGTTATACAGCTGATGCAAATGCGCGATCCCGGCCTCGATTTCATCATCCTGCTGTTGGCAGATCATGAAATGAACGCGTTCAGGATCGATATCGCCCAACGTTTCACGGAATGCGGCAACCTGGTTATTTTCGCAACCCAGACCAATCACCAGCACTGCGCCCGCGTTCGGGTGGCGCACCATGTTTTGCAGCATGGTGCGAGTATTGATGTGATCGTCGCCCAGTTGTGAGCAGCCGTAGGTGTGGCTGAAGAGGAACACGCCGTCGGTACCTTCAGCGTTGTTGGTCTCTTTCAGGAAACGATTTTGGATCTGCCGCGCGATGCCGTTGACACAGCCCACGGTTGGCAGTATCCACAGCTCATTACGCACCCCGACATCGCCGTTAGCGCGACGATAGATCTGCACTTCACGATCTGCCGCTTGCGCAGGCAGATCCTGAAAATCAGGTTGATAGCGATACTGATCCAGATCGCTCAGATTCGTGCGCGTATTGTGGGCGTGAACGTGTTCCCCCGCCGCAATATCCGCCAATGCATAACCAATCGGCAGGCCATATTTAATGACGTTGGCCCCTTTTGCGATATCCGTTAACGCAAATTTATGTCCACGAGCAACATCCTGGCGCAGCGTAACAGTCTGGTTATCGACACTGACTTCTGTGCCTTCAGCCAAATCCGCTAAAGCAACCGCGACGTTATCCAGCGCATGGATCTTGATGTATTGCATATCAACCCCAGACCTTAGTTCAGTTCAATGGCGAAGTAGTCACGCGCATTGTTAAAGCAAATATTTTTCACCATCTCGCCCAGCAGGTTGATGTCCGCCGGTGCTTCGCCAGCTTCCACCCAGCGACCGATCATCTGGCACAGAATGCGGCGGAAGTATTCGTGACGGGTGTATGACAGGAAGCTACGGCTGTCAGTCAGCATGCCGACAAAGCGGCTCAGCAGACCGAGCTGCGCCAGTTGGGTCATCTGACGTTCCATACCGTCTTTCTGGTCGTTAAACCACCAGCCGGAACCGAACTGCATTTTGCCCGGCATACCTTCGCCCTGGAAGTTACCGATCATGGTGCCCAGCACTTCGTTATCGCGCGGGTTCAGGCAGTAGAGAATGGTTTTCGGCAGCAGGTTTTCTTCGTTCTGCTTGCTCAGCAGCTTAGACAGCTCTTCCGCCATCGGACGGTCGTTGATGGAGTCAAAGCCGACATCCGGCCCCAGCAGTTTAAACTGACGCAGGTTGTTATTACGCAGTGCGCCAATGTGGTACTGCTGTACCCAGCCGCGACGTGCATATTCGGCACCAAGGAACACCAGCACCGCAGTTTTGAACTGTGCCACTTCGTGCTCGCTCAGGGTTTCGCCTGCCAGACGGCGCGCGAGGATACTGTCCAGTTCCGCTTCGTTCGCTTCAGCAAACATCACCACATCCAGCGCGTGGTCAGACACTTTACAGCCGTGAGCGGCGAAGTGATCCAAACGTTTAGTCAGGGCAGTTTGCAGGTCAGCAAAGCGGCGAATGTCGGTATCGGAAACTTCGCCCAGCTTCGCCATGTAGTCGTTAAAGGTCGCCTGTTCAATGTTAAAGGCTTTGTCCGGACGCCAGCTCGGCAGCACTTTAATGGTGAAAGAGCCGTCTTTGGCGATCTCTGCGTGATGCTCCAGAGAATCGATCGGGTCATCGGTGGTGCCGACCATTTTCACGTTCATCTGCTGCATGATGCCGCGCGCGGAGAAGTTATCCTGCGCCAGCAGTTCGTTACATTCGTTCCAGATTTCATCGGCAGTTGACGGAGAAAGCAATTTGCCAGTGATACCAAACGGACGACGCAGTTCGAGGTGCGTCCAGTGGTATAACGGGTTGCCAATAGTGTGCGGAACAGTCGCCGCCCAGGCGTCAAATTTTTCACGGTCAGACGCATCACCGGTGCACAGACGCTCGGCCACACCGTTGGTACGCATAGCGCGCCATTTGTAGTGATCGCCCTTCAACCAGATGTCATACAGGTTTTTAAAACGATAGTCTTCCGCAATCTGCTGCGGCGGCAAATGGCAATGGTAATCGAAAATCGGCTGGTCTTTTGCGTAGTCGTGATACAGACGGCGGGCAAATTCAGTATCTAACAGGAAATCTTCAGTCATAAACGGAGTCATTTTCGTCTTCCTCTCAACGAGTGAGCTAGCTTGCTTATGGTGCGATGCTGACAAAGTTATCACACCAATTTCCAGAGTCCGAAGATATTTTCGTGAGTTAGATCAATAAACGTAGTTAAAAAAATTACTCTCAAAGTGGTAAATCTCGCTGCAGGCCGCGCCAGCACTGGCCTCGCCGTCGTCAGGTAATGTCCCTACAAATATTCGCACATTTGTGATGGCTCTCACCCTTTAAAGTTGTATGACAAGTTATCTTTCTGCCGTCGCAAATCATAAGTCGACGGAATGCAAATTGCCGATTCATTCATTTGTTAGATGAATCGGGTTAACCGGTACGGAAGCCGAATTAGCACGAAACTTTCATGGCAACGTTCGGGGCGTGCCGGTTTTTTTTCGGTTACCCGGTCGTAACTAACATCTTCAGCCTCTGGCGGGATGATGGCCGCGCTTCCTGCGGATATAACAAAACGATGAGGTTTTACATGCGTAAAATTAAAGGGTTACGTTGGTATATGATCGCACTGGTGACGCTCGGCACCGTGCTTGGTTACCTGACGCGTAACACTGTGGCGGCAGCTGCGCCAACTCTGATGGAAGAGTTAAACATCTCCACCCAACAGTATTCCTATATCATCGCAGCGTATTCTGCTGCTTATACGGTCATGCAACCGGTAGCGGGTTATGTACTGGATGTGCTGGGTACGAAAATCGGTTATGCAATGTTTGCTGTACTGTGGGCCGTGTTCTGTGGTGCAACTGCGCTGGCAGGTAGTTGGGGTGGCCTGGCGGTTGCTCGTGGTGCGGTCGGTGCCGCGGAAGCCGCGATGATTCCGGCGGGTCTGAAAGCCAGCTCCGAATGGTTCCCGGCGAAAGAGCGTTCCATCGCGGTAGGTTACTTTAACGTAGGTTCTTCGATTGGTGCGATGATTGCGCCGCCGCTGGTGGTATGGGCAATCGTGATGCACAGCTGGCAGATGGCATTTATCATCTCCGGTGCGTTGAGCTTTATCTGGGCGATGGCATGGCTGATTTTCTATAAACATCCGCGCGACCAGAAACATCTGACCGATGAAGAACGCGACTACATTATTAATGGTCAGGAAGCCCAGCACCAGGTTGACACAGCGAAGAAAATGTCCGTTGGTCAGATCCTGCGTAACCGTCAGTTCTGGGGTATCGCGCTGCCGCGATTCCTGGCAGAACCGGCATGGGGTACTTTTAACGCGTGGATCCCGCTGTTCATGTTTAAAGTTTACGGCTTTAACCTGAAAGAGATCGCGATGTTTGCCTGGATGCCGATGCTGTTTGCTGACCTCGGTTGTATCCTCGGTGGTTACCTGCCACCACTGTTCCAGCGTTGGTTTGGTGTGAACCTGATCGTTTCCCGTAAGATGGTCGTAACGCTGGGTGCTGTGCTGATGATTGGCCCGGGTATGATCGGTCTGTTCACCAACCCGTATGTCGCGATTATGCTGCTGTGTATCGGTGGTTTTGCTCACCAGGCACTGTCTGGCGCACTGATTACGCTCTCTTCTGACGTGTTCGGTCGTAACGAAGTGGCGACGGCGAACGGTTTAACCGGGATGTCCGCATGGCTGGCAAGTACGCTGTTTGCACTGGTAGTCGGTGCACTGGCTGACACCATCGGCTTCAGCCCGCTGTTCGCAGTTCTGGCAGTGTTCGACCTGTTAGGTGCGCTGGTTATCTGGACCGTGTTGCAGAACAAACCGGCGATTGAGGTGGCGCAGGAATCACATAACGATCCCGCACCGCAACATTAAGGCTTCGTGTAAGTTTTAGTTTCCCTTCAAAGCCGCCTTCTCAGGCGGCTTTTTCATCACTGCGAGTAGAGCTAAACTCGCAAAAGTGGTATAACAAATATAGTCTGCCGTATCATGCCTGGAGCGCATATGGAAATCACTGAACCACGCCGTTTGTATCAACAACTTGCCGCTGACCT